>SDBT01000238.1_pt1 | contig 81390 bp, 73 predicted proteins | sample 2277101 | NCBI WGS metagenome assembly SDBT01 (sample SAMN10404973, study PRJNA504765) | marine sediment metagenome | isolation source: marine sediment core GS10_PC15, 103 cmbsf | place: Arctic Ocean: Southern Knipovich Ridge | collected 2010
TCGTATATAGAGCAAAATCAGCTTGCACAAAAACACGGTCCAACACAGAACCGAGATGAGAAACAACAAACCTAATATCCCTTTACTCACAATGTCAGCTTGTGCAACAAGATACCATAACGAATTGCCTACAAAATATTCAACCATACTATCACCCCTTTTTATGCCATTCATCTATTAATCGTTTTTTCAATTCTGCCTTATCTGTAACACCTTCATCAAGTTGAATCTGATATGCGAGCTTAAGCAAAGCACCCATCTCGGGTCCTGCTGCCACAATATCCGCAATGTCAGCTCCCTTCAAAATTGGTTTTTCAACTTTTTCAAAAACTTGTGCCTTTTTTGCACGAGTTCGGAATGTTTCCAAGTCAGCATACGAACCAGTAAGTGGCTCCGAGCTCTTTGGATTTCTGCCCCGTTTGTCTGCCAACACAAGATCTGCAAGCAAAGATAATGAACCAAAAGGTGCAAGTTTATTTGCAAGCCGCTTATAGGCTGGCGGTTTTGCCTCATTATCAACAAACTGTATAGGAGCCATATGATACTTAACCAGCAATGCAACCGCTTTCATCAAATCCTGATTATCCGTAATTCGTTTCAACATATTTTTTGTAAGCTCATACCCCTGTTGCGCATGCTCCAAACTCGTCACAGTCCCATCGTCTTGTATTTGAGTGGTGCTTACTTTTCCCAAATCATGGCACAATGCTGCATATAACAAAACAAGACGCTGCTCTTCATTCTCATATCGCAATCGCGCTGCAGCATCAAGCGTTTGCATCGTATGCTCAAACACATCTCCCTCAGGATGATAGTCAACTCCTTGCACAACCCCGACCGTTGCCGCCAGTTCAGGCAAAATTTCTTTCAGACGACCTATTTTTTTTAACCACCGAATTCCTAAAGATGGACGTCTCGATTTCAAAAGCATTTTATGAAACTCTTTTTCGATACGCTCTTTCGAGACATCACTAATATCCATCTGTTTGCACATAGCATCGAGCTCTTCATCAGGATTCATCTCAAACCTGCTCACAAACTGCATCACACGAAATAGTCGCAACGGATCTTCTGCAAAAAAACGAACATCGGGAGATCGCAGTGTTTTATTTTTCAAATCCTCTTGGCCATGAAACGGATCGATTAACTGCCCCGTTTGCATATCAATCCCCATTGCATTGATCGTTAAGTCACGTCGAGCAAATGCATCTTTGAAAGACATATTCGGATCAAGTGTAACTTCTGGTTTTCTTCCCGGCGCATCAGTACGGGGAACAGCCCAATCAATATCGAGACCCGGGTATCGAAGTACACCAAACGATTTACCAATCATACTCACCGTGCCAAACCGTTTTAATAAAGCCTCTAAGGCATCAAGTGGCATGCCATGCACTTCAATATCGATATCCTTGATAGGTAATCCCAACAAACAATCTCGCACCGCTCCCCCAACAAGCAAAACTTTTCCGCCATACGCGGTTATTTCAGCACTAATTTCCCGTACTACTGGGTACTGTTTCTGTATTGAGACAATAGCTCTTTGAATATCCGAATTAATTTTTGTAGACTTCACGTTGATATCAACCATCGTTAAAAAGGAATCAGTATGAAAAAAACGCCACTACTACTTTTATCTATCTCTCTATTGACTGGCATACTATCATCATCCTCGCTCTACGGTAAGTTTTCGTTGAAACGTGTCTATGATTTCTTCCGACCAACCAAGCATGAGGCATTTGTAGAAAAAGAATATCAACTCGAAAAACCTGGCATTCTCAGCCTCAGCAATATAGACGGAAACATAACGATCAATACCGAGTGGAAACGAGACACAATCTGCTTGAAAGCAACAAAACGATCGTCAAAAGAAGAAAATCTCGAACTGCTTGCCATCAAAACAAACAGGGCAGAGCATATCACCGGAAATCATCTTATCATTACGTCTGCACATGAAAACAATGCAACAGGCTCCATTGACTACCAACTCATTGTACCTGCCAACATAAAACTCAATTTACACACGGAGCATGGTACCATCAAAGTCAATGACGTCAAGGGACCTGTTGTCGCCAAAACTACGACTGGTGATATCGATATTAGAAATGTAGCACACACCGTTGCAGCGCAAACCGAAACAAAAGGATCCATCGTCATCGAAAAAGTGAGAGATAATATAAAAGCAGTAACCAACAACGGTAACATCACAATCACCGACGCAACAAAGAGCATTATCGCCACCACCCAAAAAGGTAATATCACTACCGCATGCAGTGACGTTCCCAAACAAAGCAAAATTCAACTGAACTCAGAATCTTCTGGAGCAATCAGCCTCGCAATGCCCGCATCAGTCAATGCAACACTCCAAGGAAAAACCGGTCGCGGCAGATTAACGTCCGAACATTTAATCACCATAAATCCGTTCACCACAAAATTAGACCGCACAGCATATAGAGAGTTTACACGACAAGTAAGCGGCATCCTCGGAACTGGAGATGCAGATATTCAACTCACAAGCAATAGCGGCAACATACGAATTATCGAGACACAAACAACCTAGCGGACAAATATTTTAGGCGCTTTTCGGCTAGCACGTCTTGTTGTGCATCTTCTTTCTGTGACTTCTTGGACTCGCCTGATTTCGTAAAGCGCACGTTCTGCTTCTTTGAGCCTGCCTATCTTCACAACCGTGTCACGAGTACGTTGCAATCCAGGCGCACCAGACGAAAGAAAGTCTGCAAGATCTACATCATAATCACCCCGAGCATTTAAGGTGATCCAACAAGCAGCTTCCATCTCCATGCAATTATTATACTCACGCAACAAACCTTTAGTTTTTTGACATCCACCAAATGCTTTTTCAGTAAAGAAATGCCACCACGGCGCGTGCCGTTGCACTGTCTTTAGCCCAAGCTTAAGACAGCCTCGTTTTGCAGATTGTGATAATTCTCGAAATGAATCACCAAGAAGAACATGACATGCAATTTGCTCCGTCAGAGGATCCTGTACACAAGATACACTACAAAACCGAAGACTATCTGAGCGTATTACAGCAGTGTTCTCTCTAATTTCGAACGCTCTGCCAAGGTTAAGAAGCATCTGCCTGTCAGCATTAGCAAAACCCTTCACGTACCACATAGGACCAAGCTTTACACTGGAGACCTTATGCTCACACATCTTCTGAACAACCCGCCACTCTCGTTCACTTGTTTTCATTTTATCAATAATTCCAAATCTTCTCCGTTGCAACATCTCAACAACAAATGTTTCTAAATAAAAACTACTATGCTGCATATCACGAACAAGTGCTGCGTATGCTAATCCATCACCATGAGGCCTAAGAGCATTAAATTTACGTGTAAAATAACCCATAACACATTCATGCGGCCCCATAGCATGCACGGACGAAATATAAAAAATAAATAATAGAACAATCCATCTTGCTATGATCCGCATAAACCAACCTTCCACCTATGACAACCAAAACCATATATTTAATAGGAAAAGTGTACAGTAAAAACTACTATTATGCACGAATACGCTATCTTAACCTCGCTCAACATGGATCTTCCCCGAGGGGGAAAGTTTCATTATACCCTAAATTATTGCTTTCAATTGAAGAAATTTTGTATTCTATGAACAAGAGGAGCTATGAAAATCCGGATCCCTTCAGAGGGTCCATTTGTGGAATGGTATGATGAAGAAAGAAATTCTATTGATTATCTGTCTATTATTGCCAGCACAGCCTCTTTTGGCTATGGAAGCTGCTCCAGTTCCTACTGATCGATGGCTTGCACGCATTACAAAGAATTTCACCAAATTACCCGATTGGGCCACGCTTGAATGGATCAAAAAAGTTCCCCAATCTATCCGTAATCGAGTCAATAAGCTGTTTGGTGGATTTGAAATGATCACGTTTTTTGAGTTGGTGCGTCTGGAGAATCAATGTAGAGAAATTAAAGATTATCAATACCTATCAAAGCATTGGGGAGATCAAATCCTTGCCCTTGACACACTGCTTGACTTTATTCAGAAATCAGGGGAATCTTTCGTTTTTACCGATATAAAAGAGTTTGAGCGCATTTTTCGTGCAAATATACAACGGTTTGTTCATCCAATACCTCCGAGGTTTGTTGGGGCACTTGATGCGGAAAACTTACACAGTTTTTTTATTGCAGAGCGCGCAATAAGAGTTCGGCTCATTGCTAATTTGGAGCAAAGTAATGTGGTGAAACAATATCTTGGAACAGGAGAAAATGCTTGTGACAAGTATGAAAAAATTGGCCCTCTCAGACAACTATGGATTATCGAACGAGATTTTGTCTTTATCCCAATACTTGTTATAGCAGCAATTATAGGGATTATAACTGGAATTGTACTCCTTACACCAGAAATCATTCTTCTTTACAAGAAAAAAATGTTCCATGCACAGCCAAGCCAACAGCCAACGACCTCTTCAGATCCTTCCGAAATGCAATCAATCGAACGATTGAGAACACGAATCATCAATCGACTCTCGCAAAGAGAAAAACAAGCACGATCTGATTTGGCCGGTGTTTCTTCTACTCGTTTTATTGGTCCCATGATTTCCAGCGGAACGATCAGTCGTGATGATATTCTTTTTTTATCGGAAAGTGACAATGCCGCCAACCTATACCTCCTGTTTGCCCTCGCAAGGATCGCATCAAGTTTATCCACATCAATTCCTTCCATCACACCAATCGGCATAATCGCATCAACACCATACATCAAGGATCAAAATCGAGTAGGATATATCAAGCAACTGCTCAGGGCTGGTATCCAGCCAACTGAGCCAGACAAACAATTGGTAAAACTTTTTATCTGGAAATTAAGAAAAAGATATGAGCCCGGAATGCTCGAGTTTCGCCAACAACTTGGCCCGGGAGGCAAAGCTCGAGAAGATGCTCCAGAGAAAACTCGCATGGCACTTGCTCCAGAAATAGTACGTGTAATCGAGGAGCAGGTTTATCCAGCGTATATGCAGAATCCATTTGGTGATTACGAGTAATATGGCTATAGCTATCTTCTTCGTTGTCGCTTTTTGCCTCTTGGCCGATCTCGCCGATCGAATGATTTACCTCGTGGACGATATTCATCTTTTACTAAATATATTTTTGTTTTTCTATTAGTAAGAGGATTGTTTCGCATGTTTTCGAGACAACCTTCCAAGCGATTTTCTGGAATTGAAATAAAGGTCTTGTTCCTGAGAACACGAACCTTGCTCACTTCTTGCGGCAACAGTTTGCAGGTTGTATACAAGTAACTTCTGACTTGATCCTCACTTACCCCGTTTTCATCTCCCAGCTCCATACAAATTTCTTGTGGAAGTGACGCGTTTTCACCGAATAAGTTTTTTTTCTTTTCATATAACCCTTGAAAGAACTTTTCTCTTAATGCAACTCCAAAAGCAACCCGTATTTCATCTTGTGAAAATGAATCCACAATCTTTTGAATGGCATCATCTACTGCGGCATGTTTTTTATCGCCTTTTTTTGCCTGTTCAATAAAATCAGAAACTGCTCCCATTTTCACATTGATAATAGCATCGACTGGTGGAACGGTTATTTCCATCAATCTTGATTTGGTAGCCTTTTCTAATCTATTCACACGATAAAGTTCAGACGGTGATACCAATAATATGGCAATACCTTCTTTGCCCGCGCGGCCAGTTCTTCCAATACGATGAATGTAACTTTCGTTATCATCAGGAACAGAATAGTTGATCACATGTGAGAGATCAGAAACATCGATCCCTCGTGCTGCTACATCCGTAGCAACCAAAATATTAAAATCTTTATTTTTAAAACCTTTGATCACATGACTTCTCAACGATTGTTTCATGTCGCCATGGAGACAGTTGACTTTGAGCCCCTTGCTTGCAAGTTCTTCAGTAACTTCACTTGTAAGAGCTCTCGTGCGGCAAAAAATAATTCCATTAAAGTTTGGCGCTGCTTCAATAAATCGTATCGTTGCTTCTATACGTTTACGCTCAGGCACGATACAAAAATACTGTGATACTTGTGCACTCGTGGCCACTGCTTTTGACGATTGAACTGAGAACACATTTTTCATATGAGATTTAATAAGCTTTTTAATTCCCGACATTAACGTTGCAGAAAACAGCCAAATGTGTCGGTCTTTTGGTGCATGATCAAGAACTGCATCAATGTCTTGACGAAATCCCATATCAAGCATTATGTCCGCTTCATCAAGAATCAAGATTTTAAGATCATTGAGTTTTAAAGATTTTCTGCGCAAGTGATCATTAATACGGCCTGGTGTTCCCACAATAATTTGAACACCCTTTTTAATATTTGATATCTGACGACTGATAGACATACCGCCATAAATAGGCTCTGCACTAATATTCGTGCCGCGAGAAACATCCTTAATGCTTTCGTAAATTTGAAGCACAAGCTCACGAGTAGGAGCCATTATAAGTGCCTGCACCTTCTTCACTGATGGATCTATCGCATGAAGTAAAGGAATACCAAATGCAAGCGTCTTGCCTGTCCCTGTCTGCGCCTGTGCTTGCACATCTTGTTTGTAATTATCAATAAGGGTAGGAATGATTTTGGACTGTATCTCGGTAGGCTTAGTAAAGCCCAATAACTTTAATGAATCTTTAATTGAGGGTAATAGGGCTAACTTGTCAAAACTGTTCACAGGGTCCTCTTCACATATAAATATTATTGTATTGGGAGCTGCGAACTGTGTTTTAACGTATAATGCATCGAATTCGTCATACTCTTCATTAATTCAGTGTGCTATTTTTTTAGAAAAATCGCAATAAAACAGTGAAAGTTGGCCTTTTCCCCTCTCAAAATCCATCCCACTACCCTGAAGAGGATACTTTTCGGCCTCATGGGAATGCTGTGTCACACCAACCAATTATCTACCCCTTCGTAATGCAGCAGCGTAATTAAATGCAAAAAAATAGTTTTGCCATAACTCATCGGTAGAAGAATATTCGTTATCGAAGACAAAGAAGTCCACCAACATCTCCCGCATGCGTGTAAGCTCTTTGAGCCTCCCTTTTCCCCTATGTTTTGGATCTGCAATGGTCAAATCCAAAAGCTCTAACGCTCTCTCAAACGCTTTTTGACTGTAATCAAGATTACCTTTATTCCGCCATTGAATCGTTCTTTCAATATCGGTTCCCACATTTGCCAGCTGCTCCAACAATGAAAATGTAAACCAATGTTCGGGAGTCAAATTTTTGTGAATTATCACACGATCAACTTTTTGACAATACTTTTTACTTTTGCACGAATATTCGGATCATCAACACCACGACTCCTATTACCCCAACTCGGACGAAGATTAATCATAGAATCAAATACAACAAAATCATCACTTCCAACATGTTCTGGAAAAAGATTTATACCCCAAAGATTTTCTTGTTTTGAGCCATTTTCTAAAAGAAGATTCTCTTCATCAGCATGCAACTCCGCGTCCACAACCATAATCTCTTGCTCAATATCCACTACTGCTTTGACTAAGCCACCAAACATTTTCTCAGACATTTTTTTTAGTTCTTCGATTGAAATTTTTTCTCGTACAAGTTGCACCATATTCCCTTACGCGCGTTAAAACATTATCAGTACATACATAGGCATATAGCATTATTTTTTTGATGCTATGAACTTTAGACTCACTATAGGCAGTAAATCATTACCAAACCATTTTTTATTAATTTCTCTATCTTCGCCCACAATGACCACCTCAAACCCAGCATTTCTCAATACGTCTAGATAGTCACCTTTTAATAAGGCTCCCGCAACACAAGCACATAAAAGCTTATCATCCGTTTTTTGTTCTGGTGCAAGCTCTTGTAGTAATACCACATCGGAAACATACATTTTCCCACCTGGTTTAAGTACTCGATAGACTTCTTTGAATACCGCTGATTTATCAGGCGCTAAGTTAATCACACAATTGCTCATAACAATATCAACCGAATTACTAACAACCGGTAAATCCTCTATATCACCAAGGCGAAACTCCACGTTGTTAAAGCCAAATTTATGGGCATTTTCTCTTGCTTTTTGAATCATGACTTTTGTCATATCAACACCAATAACTTTGCCCGTTGGACCTACCTTTCTTGCGGCAAGGAAACAATCAAAGCCAGCTCCACTACCAAGGTCTAGAACAATAAAGCCTTCTTCAATTACACCAAGAGTAACTGGATTACCACAACCCAGACCTAAATTTGCATCCGAGAGAGATTTGAGCTCTTCTTCTGAATAACCAAGATACTTCGACAGATCACCACCACCCCCACAACAGCCTCCCCCAAAAAGCTCGCAAACTCCTCCACCTTCAGCTACTTTGCCATATGCTTGTTGAATCACTCCTTTGACGTTAGAAGGAGCGTCTTGTTTTGCTGGAAGTTTTTTAATTTCTTGTGTAGCCGGTTTACAGCTCCCACCAGGACAACAACCTCCTTGTACATTTAACACGGCACAAGATATCATAATCAACATTGATAAAGATTTTTTTAACATAGCCTTCCTTTCTAAATCACGAATAAATAACACTACCACGCTTCTTACTGAGCTGCGATCGTGAAGTATACACAAAAATTTACTTTTGTATTCCATAAACAAAGACGCTCCGGACAAATCGAGCCATGATTAATTACGAATAACATTGTATTAACGCGATGTGCCTTTCTTTATTACAGTATATCTATGATCGCTGCCCTTATGAATTACATACGATGCACCTTGTGAAACCCGATCAATATTTTTGCGAGTTTGTTTCAAATTTCGTCTATTGAGCTCTTTAAAAAGCTCTTCTGTTGTATTTTGCGTATCTCTGCGTCCTCTTTTCCAATTCCAATCCAATATATCATCATCATCAGCATCGATGAAAACAGTCAAATCTGCATATTGCCTAAAGTCATATGGCTCTTCCGCACACAAGGCATACTCGCCTTCAATCACAATCAGATTTACTCCCTCGATTACAAATTCTTCTGTTGTTTTACTTGGAGGTCTTTTTTCCATGGGATTCCAAGCAAGTTTTTCCACCACCCGATCTCCCAGTTTAATTGCCTGCATAACCCGATGTATTGCTTCGTGATGTAAACGCGGATGAAAACCGCCTACGAACTCAGAGTCTGGATCAAGAAAATCATCATGACGTAATACAGAAACAGTTACCCCACATTCGCCAAGAAGGGCTGCAAGTTGATCTGCACAATAACTTTTACCTACAGCCGAGTTACCTGCTAGTGCAATAACTATCGGCACTCTCGGGCTTGCTTTGTGACGTAGTATCTGTGCATCTTGCACAATTGGAGCCAGCGCTCTTTCATCGGTATTATCACAACCCACCATATAATGAGCAGCAAAAAATAATATGAAGGTAATACACAGCAAGAATGCTTTACGAAATATAAACATGAGTTTCCTTTACTGGCCGCGCCAGACGTAGTCCAAAGGACGAAGCATGGTAGAAGACATGTGCCGCACTTCGAACTTTTAATTGGAAAAACGTCGACTTATTAAAAAACAATCTTCTATCTCCTGCAATTAGACATACAATTGAACTATCAAGGTACTAAAATTTGTTCAATGAAATTACTATTGTTAGATATTTAAACTATTTATTTTTAAACTCTCCAAACACATCCAGCTTCATCATGATTTGATAATCATTTTTTAGTATGTTTTCACATTCAATGAGTGAGGTATCCGATATTTTTCTTATAACTTTCATACACCCTCCATCTGGTGCTCCCCATATCCACACCTGTTGGATTTGATATAAATACAGAGCATAATATTGATTGTTTGGGTCAGCACCGCTATATATGCTGTAATCACCATCAGCAGCGGTCCCTACGGAAAAATTTTTTTTAGGTTGATTTACACAAATAATAAATCCCGACTGATACATAAATTTACGATTATTTAACAAATAAAATACTTCATAACAAAAATCTCCTACCGTGACCTCTTTTTGCTCTTCTATCACTTCTCGCATTGATTGCAGCATGGCGCACTTTTTAATGATGCCGGGAACAGTTACATTGTATGTCTTCTCATAGTCATTGATATAATTGAAATACTTTCTATTAAATTCATTATAAGCTTTTTGTGTCCCAATACATGCAAAAGAGCAATTACGCTCAATTTTTCCATTTTTAATACTTACTATCTCGCCATCTTGGCCATCTGAACTTCCAAAGCATACAATAAAATCAACTTTATCATCTGAATCAAATTGATGAATTTTATCCAACACTTCTTCTTTTTTTTGCTGTAAAAAAAACTGTGTATTTTTTTTAAAAAATTGATCTGCTAAAGAACTATCCCCTGCAAAGGAAATTGATAAGTTATCATGTATTATACTTGTTTTTATAATGCCTTTATCAGGAGAAATATATGATAACCATGTATCTCCAATAAGAACGGGTGAATATTCAGCATCACTCGATAGCCGCGTATCGCCAATGATAACGATAGAAATTTCAGGACAGGTAATTTTTCTGGCCACAATAAGTGACATTGGTAATCTCCATTTTTACTTTCACCGTTTCAACTATATTATTTTTCAAATAGTGGATAGGCGTAGGTTGGTGGTCGACATTGGGCACACTTCCCGCTTCGTTGAAACTTCGCAGGATCCAGCCGTCGCTCTTCGAGCTATGGCGGACAGGCAAGGTCGAACTTTCAATTGGAAAAGTATACAGGAAAAACTGCATGCATGCTTTATAAACAACGAAAATGGCCACCGGCAAATCCTGCAGCCACGATTAAATTGGCATCCCCCTGCCAACTACTTTAAAACTTTTTCTTCATAAGCATCATTCTCCATGGCAAGAAAAACAGACAGCAAGAAGGGGCTGTGTCATGCAGCCCCTGTCTTTATAACTATATTACTCTTACCAAAACCCAATCTGTTATAAGCTTTAAAACTGCTGGAGATATTGTCTCTTCAAGAGCACCGTATTCTGCCATTGCCCCTGTTGCGCATGTCTGAAACCAATGATTTGTTTTTGGTATTTCAACTATCGAAGCATCATCATTATTAGCATCCTGTAATACATGCGTAATAATAGGCAATTGTATTTTTGATGCAGCAACAAAATCTAAATCTCCGTTAAGTGCTAACACTGGAACAGTAACTCGTTTTAGCTTTGTTATTGGATTATAACTAAGCCAATATCGATAGGTCGATGAATTAAAAAACGAAATCATATCATTCGCATGTGACTCCTTAAGAGTAAACACAAAGAGTTCTGACTCTTTTTTAAGCTCTTGCGGCAATGAATCAAAATAAGATGCCATAATATTTCTCATTTTAGATTCAGCTACTTGAGAATTTGCCTCTTGCTTGACTATAGAAAGCAACTCTTTACGAACATTACTATCTGCTGCAATCATCTGCTCGGTAGCGCCGTCGGCCTTCAATTGCATAGCAACTTGGCGTAGCACATTTTCAATACTAATTGTTGCCACCGCTGCCATAAGGACCAAAAAAGCAACATCGTTGCAATCAGCTGCCACCATAGATGCAATCATTCCACCTTCACTGTGTCCAATTAAGCCAATTTGATCCGGACTAATATCTTTCCGAGATTTAAGATATGCAATTCCTGCTTGCACATCTCGGGCTAAATCCTCACACGTCACTGTTGCATCAAATGTCCCTGTTGATTTGCCAACTCCGCGCTTATCCACCCGAAGCACAGCAATGCCATGTCGCGTTAAATAATCAGCCAATACTAAGAAAAGTTTATGCCCCAGCATTGAATAATCACGATCATTAGGCCCCATTCCTGAAACGAGCAATGCCACCGGCGCTGATCCTTTTTTGTCTGGAATAGTTAAGGTTCCAGATAGTGTTAGGCCATCAGTTTTATTTTCATAGCTCACTTCCTCTTCACGATATGGAAAAGGAGGTTTTGGCGTTTGTGGCCTATTTGGTTCTTGTTGAACAGTTTTGTTTTTGGTCATTTTATTATCTTTCAATATTTTAGATACTTTTGTAAGCCCCTGTAGAGATACTACAACGCTTAGACAAAAGTATAGAACGGATAGTACACGTCCAAAAGGAAACATACAAAGTCCTTACAAAGAGCTCTTTCGCTCAAATAAATGGATACTAAATTATTTAAACTTAGATATACATCACAAACAAGATCACTCCAAAGTGAATTTTCATGACTTCTAGATGGAATAAAAAAAGACTTTCATAAGGCACCGCTTATCAATTTAATTTTGGGGATCAGTAATTTGTATTTACAATTGTATCAATAATAGCTTTTGATGCAAATTTAGTGGCGTCCAACAGCCAACTATTTTAGAACCAATTCCCGTGCAAAATGATATACTACAAGTCGGTATCGTCACCTTCTCTATAAACAAATACAGGATGAGCATGAAAAAATCATTGTTGTTACTTTTTTTAATAAATACAGGTTCAATTCTGCACAGTGAACAGTTAGCCCCCGGTATCACATATACACATATCAGCCAAAAAAACCCACGCCTTCTTTCTATTCATATTGTTGAAATCGCAAAAGATAGTCCGAATTTGGCTCTTGTACATGCGCTGGGTACCGGCCTATCTCGAGAACCGGTTTCATCAATTGGTGAAAGAACAAATGCGCTCATTGCGATTAATGCCGGAAATTATAGAAGAGGAGGACAATTTAATGGCAATGCCGTAGGATTCTTACAAATTAAAAACTCCATATATTCCCATCCAAATCTTGCCCGATCATTGTTGTGCATTTCTCGACAAAACATTATATCAATAGATACAATACGCCAATCCTGGCATCTCATAGCTGGCAACCAAACTTTCCCCGTTGATAAAATCAATCAACCACGAGCTCAAGACGATGCGATCATATATAATCGGTCATTTGGAAAAAGTACTCTTACCAATGAAAATGGAACAGAAGTCGTAGTATCAAATGGAAGAATAATTTCAATCAATTACAATTCCGGAAATTCCCTCATCCCGAAAAACGGGTTTGTATATTCTGTTGAAAAAACAGCGAGTATAGATTTGAGTATGCTCAGCGTTAATACAAATACCAGCTTATCCTACACGATAGAACCGGATACAGACATAGAATACATAGTCAGCGGTTCTGGCCTTCTCATAAAAAATAGCTGTATAGTGAAAAACTTCCACGATGATTTTATGCTCGATGCACCGATTGTTCACACAGGCGATGAAATAGTTGCAGACTTTCAGAATAAAAAAGAACGAACTTGGCTCATAGAAGAATACCATCCTCGAACAGCCTTGGGAATCAAGGCGGATCAAACCGTTGTTTTGGTAGTAGTAGATGGGCGCCAGCCTGGATTTAGTGAAGGTATGAATTTCGCAGAATTGGCAGATCTTTTACATTCACTTGGCTGCGTAGATGCAATCAATCTTGGCGGCGGGGGTTGTACCACTCTCTATATAAAAAATAGAGGAGTAGTGAATTCTCCAGCTGTTTCCCGTGATCCTAAACGAGTAAACACATCAAATTGCAATGAACGCCCGGTATCAGATGCGCTCATTGTAGTTGCAAGATAAATAATGACCTGCCCGTCGCCACCTTCGGATATGCCAGACATGATCGAACTTTCAACTGGAAAAGTATACAGAAAAAACTACTTTCATTCTTTATAAACAAAGAAATTGACCAGTAGGAGTTTATAAAAGTATTGGTTCCACAGGTTCAATAATCTTATCTATATCGATTTTGGTAATCCGATTGGGAATTGGCCTAGTAAGGCAATATATCTTTCCAAAATCTCTTGGAATTGTAATATTAAGTGCTTTTTCAACCTGAGTTATCGATTGAAGCACCAAAGAAACACGTTGATTAATATTAATTTCCTTATCATAAGTCAAAAATACTGTTTTCTCCATAACAACAGAAGTTATTGCTTCAGAGTCAACCATATCCCGAAAGTTCCCTCTGAAATAACTATTTTTCTTCAAATTTATTCCAAGATATTTTTCAGAAAGATCATCTATTATTTTTCCTGAAGGAAATAGAAACCCTTTCTCCCTAAGTTGATTCCATATGCCTAACTGCGCTTGTCGCAGAAGCTCTATCGTTATTCCAGGAGGCTGTATATTACAAAACCAGTCCCAGGCTAAATAACCTGAAGCATTTGCAACAAAACTAGAATAGTCCGAGTAAAATAGATTTAAAATATCACGAAATAAATCGTCCCGTAATTCTTGCGATCCTTCAAATAAGGATTCATGACGTTTTCTCTCTTGAAGCAGATTCTGAAATCGCTGTTTATTGAAAAAAAGCTGTTGCTCAAAATCTAGGCGTGCTTGCTCAAACCAAACATCCAATTGTTTACCAAGTTCATTTATTTTGGCACTTGCCTTTTCTTGTGAATTAATTTCATTGAATTTACATAAATTAATACTTGGGATTTTAAGACCAATCGCCTTCGCTCCATCCCCACTCGCTCCATAATATTCAAAAAACAAATAATACGAAGAACATGCTCGAAATGATTGACCATAAATAGGAACCAGTATATTCCTTAAATCATTCCAATATTTTGGACGATCTTGCAAATCACGAAGAATAGAGTTATCAATATATATTAAAGGCGTTATACTCACGGTCGCTGCTCCATTTGTACGAATTTTTCTTTCAATCTTTTATTCAAACCACCCTTAGCCAATGGCCCGCCCGTCTACGCCTTCGGCTTCGGCTTTTTCGGGCTTGGCGCCAGCCAGTCGTAGCTTGCCGAGCCTGAAGGCCCGGATAAGCGAAGACTGGTGGTCGACATTGGGTACACTTCGAACTTTTGATTGGAAAAGCATACAGGAAAAACTGCATGCATGCTTCATGAACAAAGAAGATGGCCGCAGTCAAATTCTGCAACCATAATTAAATTCTGGGGTCCCATAGGCAACTATTTTAGAACTTTTAATGAGAATGGCCATCCACTTTTACAATGACCATCCTCAAAAGAATTATCCCTTAACTACAAATCTTCCGAAACTGTTTGCAATGTTGCTGATTGATCAGCCATATACTCCAAGTCAGTCCAATTTGGCAGTTTTCCTGCAAATTCAACCAATCCCCATTCCTTGTATGCATCGATTGCGGTGATATTCGTTGATCTTGTATGCAGAAAAATCCGCTTAACTTCTGGCTGTAATCTAAAAATTGAGCTCATAAGCAATTTTTCTATACCATGATTTTGGGCTGTCGGAATAACTCCAAACAAAGCAGCTTTAATTGTGTCTTTCTCAAAATCAGGTGTAGTAAAAAATTGAATAACACCCAACGGCTTATTCGATTCATCTTTTGCTGTCACAAAGAAGTGAACATCTTGAGCTCCAGAACTTGATTTCCAATCCGTGTTGGCGAAAAACTGCCTCAGATGATTCTCTGTTTTTTTCTGAAATAAATCCCAATCAACATTTTCCACTCCTTGTTCAAGCAATGATGTTAATGTTTTGAGCATAAAATCATTGGGAACCTCTTCTGGTTTTTTTTGAGCAAACTCAACTTCAGTTTGAGTATATGATGGAGCAATGATCTCGGCTAAACCTCTGATTGTTTGAGCAAGTTCGTCTGTGTGACCTTGCACCTCTTTCCACTCAAGAATAATCGGATTATTAAGAGAATCTTTTGCTATAAAAGTTCCACTTTTCTTATTCATTTTTAATGACCTTAAAAATTATGATTTACACAGCGTTATTCCTAAAAATAGAAATAGAGCCATGATAAAATAAATGATAGCAGACTTAAATAAGTCCGTATAAAAGGATAAGTCCTACTTACCAACCTTTGTTGGTAGTAGATATTTTAGAGAGTAGAAAAGACTTTCATAAGGTCCCGCTCATCAATTTAATTTTTGGGGATTAAAAAACTATATGTTTAAAACTATAGCAATAACGGCATTTAACGCAATTTTTAATAGAAAAAGCCTCAAAATAATAACCGGAAAGACCAATGGTTAGTCAGAACCCCCACAAAAGGGAACCTAGCTATTCCAAATGTAATACATAAGCGAATCCCAAAGTGAGCCAATCCGTTCTTCAAATTTAATAGTTTGGCTACGCAAATAACAACAGCAAGACTAGTAAAAAATAGGAATGATTAATTGCGAGATACAAAATAAAGAGAATTCCAGCAAATGTATGTACGGACTGCATCATCGAATACAGACCACTATCCGGCGCACAGAGATCGCAGTCACACTCACCGTATATCATCCCCATCTCACACTCAGTCTTGACGACCTCATAGAGAACAAACCACCCAACTACAATGATAATAAACGTCCACCATTCTTGTGACATGACTATTTCCTTTCTAGTGTCCAGAATTAACCCGGTGCACCACGAGACTCTTCCAGATTAACCCCGTCTGGTATATTTTTGCATAAAACAGCGCCTTTACGTTCGTGTTTAGTAAATACGAATCCACCGCCACTAATTGCCGCTAATACTAAGGAATCCATTAATAGTTTTTTCATATTCATAATAACCCCCCTTATTTACACTCAAGATCATCAACGCGATCTTCTAGATCATCAAGCTTCTCTTTTGCTTCCTTTTTGAACTCATCAAACTCATATTCGATCTGATAAATGAACGACTCTAATTCATCTTTTGTAGTAGTAGTTTCTTCTTTGATTACTAATGCGGCACATACAGCCCAAACTACAAAAAACCAACCCTATCTAGACCAGGATATCTTGAACATAGAAACCCCCATAAATAAAGACTTATCCTTAGTTTTCAGTGTGCCCGATCCACCATTAATGTAGCTGATTTACTAAACCAAATATTAGCCGACAAGGAAGTGAACCTTACCCTCCAGCGTGAAAAGCTGGTGTTCTGACCACTAAACTACCGGGGCATATGTTATTTTATTTTCTTTAAGTCGAAAGCGAATCCAAGTGCGCTTCCTACATCATTTTCAGCATCTCGAGCTATAATATTTGCTTCTGCATATGTATAGCCTTCATCAGTCATTTTTTTAATTAAATAACTACGTTGTGAATTAAGTGTATTTTTGTCACCATTTTCTATAAATCTTGCGGAGATTTCTTCAAAACACTTATAATAAAACCTATTATTTTTGCGATGCTGGCTCCAAAACGTCATGTAATAAAGCGATACTGAACTTGCCGCTCCTAAGGTTGATATAGCTAATACGGCTAATGCAATTTCTTTAATTTTCATAATATCCCTATTCCTCAATTTAAACTATTCCAATACACAGACAATTTATTAAACATAAGAAAACCCCCTAAAATACAGACTTATCCCATATATTTCAGTGTGACCAATTCTCTGCTTTTTGCAACAGCCCCCACTGGAAAAGGCCTAAGACAAAGGCTAAAGTGGCTGTGTTGAGGGTTGAGCACCTTTAGCTGTGGCCAAAAAGCCTTATAAAGTTGCCATTATCGCGATCTGGTGTTAAAAATAGTGCTGATTTCTCTAACTATTTCGATAAATTAGGAGGCGATATGACCCACTGGGGATGGTATTGGAAGGTAAAACTGAAGCATAGCCCAAAAACACTCTGCTCTAATGATCGCAGTATTGATTCATTTGCCCTTTTTAAGGGGGGAGAAAGGCGTTTTTTTGAAGTGCCAGCCTATCAATTGAAGGCATATCTAAAAGATGATCACTATAGGGTAACCTATGGAAAGAAGAATAAGCCCTCGTACAAGATCTACTTTGAAAAGCAACTCTGTAATTATGGTGGCTATCGCTATTTTTTTAGGTGTCCCTTATGTCAGAGCAGGATGAGGAAACTTTACTTTGCCTATGGGGCGATCTCGTGCCGCAAATGCCTCAATTTGTCCTATTATTCACAGCGGATACGCCCAGTAGTGCGATTGAGAATGACAGCACGAGCAGTAGAGGATTATATAAAGGAACGAGGGGGAGATATAGAACTTGATGAGAAGCCACCTCGGATGCATGAAAAGACGTTTCAAAGATTGAAAGCAAAAGCCAAATATTTTGATGCCAGATCAAACCAAGAAAATTATAAAGAGACTAGATTGTGGTATGGGCCTAAGGTGGAGGAATGGCTAGAGGGGTGTTTTGAGTATGAATGGGAGATGGATATTGCTGAATATAAAGAAAACTATATGAAGAAAAGTAGCTAGTCATAATTGATATTTGGATATCCATTGCCGAATATCGAGTCCTTGTTCTATAGCCTCGCCAATATCCTTGCCTATGGGAGTAGGCGATCCTTCTGCATGAGGATAGAGCTTGCACCATTTATCGAGCATTTTTTTTCCCGCATGATCATTGTCATGGCAAATAAGGAGGAGTTTTGCGTTTATTGCTAGGCGGTCGGTTACATTGTCAGGATTCTTTATATTACTCCCCACGCCAACAGTGCAAACAAAGTCGCCTACTGCATGATTGATTGCATATGCATCAAGTTCTGACTCGACAACGACCACAATCAATTGTTTTGATGAGCCGACAATTGTGAGTCCATTCATGCTGCCAGAGATTGCTATGTACTTGGGTAACTCGTCTCCATCCTTCCAGTCATATCTTCGTATCTTTAGTCGCATAACCTGCCCACTTGATTCGATAGATGGTATCAGCAATCCTCTTGGTAGCCATAGATGTGATTTGCTGTTCTGACTTAACTGATCAAGACCCCAGCTAGTTCTAGGAAAGAATTTGTTATCAGTTATCCAGCCAATCTTGTATCGTAGTATTGCATCTAGGGGCAATCCTCTTTTAGAAAGATATGCTAACACGTCATCTCGATCGAGAAGATTCTTGTGCGCTTGATTGGTAAAATTAGTAGCTTTCTCTACCCATTGCGTGCAGGGCTGCTTTAGCGTTACAGGCCTGGTCGTACAAGATTTATAAATCAATTGTGAGGGAGGGCGCTCTGAAATGGTAGCATTAAGTGTTTGAACAGCCTCTTGAAAAGTGTAATTAAGAAACTGTCGGGCAAACTCTATAGCATCTCCAGTTGAACCACACTGCCGACAACTATAAAAACCTATGCAGTTACTCATTTGTCGATTTGGTTGAACATAGAAACGATCTTTGCCACCACAGCGAGGACATGATGAATGATATTCACCTCCAGCAGTGCTTGCTACCCATTTTGGATTTAGTCCCGCTTGCTGTGCTAATTCAATAAGATTCATAGATTTCCTCCTTATACGTCCATGCTCCGTCCATGTTACATTTCTTCAATGCGTCGCTCCAGACGCACGAGTCCAAGAAGTCCATGTAGTCCATGTACAATAATTGCTATAATAATTAATGAGATACACATGTGATGTATAAATGTTGGCGTTAAAACAGCGTGGACCATATGGACTGCATGGACAATCCCTTTAAAACGGCAATTCGTAATCATTGGTATCCTGGACCAAGTTAGTCGTATAGTCATCAAAAATACGCTCCGGTTTTTCTTTGAACATTTTACAAAAATCATCTCTTGATTCTTTAAGCGATCCAAACTTATAGCAGCGTGCTCTCGATCCACCACCTGGTCGTGTATCTTCTACTGAAGGAATTAGCTTTTTTATAGCTCTGCAAAGCAACTCCTTTGTCGATGCACGTTCACCGCTATTTTGGCACCAATTCGTGTAATCTTCGTAAATAGCAGATTTTGGAATGGTTCCTCCCCATACCGGAAGCCCTTCATTTTCATCACTGCCGATTGAAAATCCCCCTTGGCATAACACGTCATAAAGATATCGATATGACGACCCAGCACTGCGTATTTTTATGCTGAACGAATCAGAACATGAAGGAAGTGTGCGCGGATTGAAATCAACAATATTTTCATGCAACAGGTCATATAACAGAGCTTCATATCCTCCATTCTCAAGATCATTCTTAATGGCATTGAAGTAAGCATGATCTTCCTGATGTTTATCTGAAACATGCAATACAAAGAATCTGCGATCGTCTGGATCCAAATGCACCGGCCAATCTTCATTGCTACTCAGAATTACGTGCTTGAAGTTTTTTACTACTATTCTATCTTTACCTTTTCCTTCGATCAGGCATTTTTGCTCGGTAATCATAGCCTTAACCGTACCAATTTCTTTTTTGTTTCCACCCCATAGCGCCTCGTTTGCATGAATCAGAACTGCATTTTTGAGATGGTAATTAAAGTTAGATACCAATTCTGAAATGTTGCTGAGGGGAGCATAGTGAGAGCCAAGCAATACGCCGAGCGGGTCGACGAAACTATTTTTTCCAACACCAGGAGCCCCACACAACACAATAGCGGTATGAACAAAGTCAGGTTGCTGAAAAACACAGGCCAGCCATTTACGTAGATATTGATATGCCTCTTCATTATTGTTGCAAACATTTTCTTTAACATGGGTCCAATACTTGGAGCAATCACCTTGGATTGGTTGCTTAGCAAATCCCCTCCAGAGGTTATAATAATCATTGTCACATTCTGTTTTTCGTGGGTCAAAAACAATACCTTTATATTTTCGACGCTTTGGACTTTTGAGCCAAATTTTAGCTTTACAGCGTTCCAACCCATCGATACAGAGAATTGTTTCATCCTCATAGTAATCCATCAATGATTGCCTACTCTCGAGTGAAAAATCTTGCCCCCCCAGCACATTATTTTTTTCGGTGAGTATGTAGGTTTGATCAACATGAACTATTGCATGAATTTTATTAAATTCAGAAATTACACGATCCTCGGCCCACAGAAGTTCTTGCCGCGGTATTAGTTCTTTATAACGAGCTTGAAGATCGATAATTTGGGACTGTGTAGCAGTATCAAAAAGATCATCTGTGATTTCGAGTTCCAGAAATTCATCCCATGGAAGGTCTTTGTAGTCCGTACCCGCTTTCTCAGTAGCAAGATTTTTGGCATCTTGTTCCCATTCCTTTTGTGCTGCTATGATCAGCTGATTGCGGTTTGGTTTGCATTGTCTATGAGCCGTTTTTCTGTTATTATTATTCATAATAAAATCCTATCAAAAGTTAAAGCCATCTTCATGCAAGCAGATGGCTTTATTTATTAAGTTCTATTTCTTACTGGACGAATAAGTAAATTTTGCCGGCCCTTCCTCTGGATATTCGGCAGCTACAAGGTAATATTCGGCAGTAAGCATTAGTTCCTGTTTTTGGTATGTAAAATTAGCTCTGTACGCAACTTCTATATGTTTTCTATCTTTGTAGGAATTGCTTTTGTGCCAATGATTATCAGTAATAATTTCATCTTCTGGCTCAAGTCCATTCGCTCCCATATCTTTGATGAGACCTCGCATTAAAAAACTTTCACAATAGCCAAAAATATTGGGCTGATTTGTCATAACCCACACTCCTCTCGTTGTTTTTTCGATTTGTTCTCACGATCAATGACTGCTAGCAATGAAAAGAAATCTGCAAGCCTCTGCCGTTCATCCGGAAACAAGGTGTAGCTCTTTTGATGAGCTGTTGTTCGATCGGTAATGAGTTGTGGAGAGACTTTGACTCGTTTCATAATAAGCCAAGTCTAGCAGGGGATAGTGGAGTAGAGTGGACTCTAGTAGAGTCCACTTGCAGTCATTATGAGTTTAAGATTTCTGGATTAATGGCAAAAAGACCCTGTTTTAGTACGAGTATAAAGAAGCTGCTAATTCCGGCGCCATCTTTTATTTTTTGATTTATATCTCGTCTCAAGGCATATACTTGGGCTTTTTGTTCTTTAGTCAGTCCCTTGCTGCCATAGACATCTGACCCGAATACGTCCTGATGGATCTCATCTATATGTATTTTCTCTTTCAGAGTATTACCATTAGGGAAAAACAACCCAGTAAATCCCCCTTGGGCGCCTTCGCCTGCTATTAATATTTTTTTGTCATGAATATAAAGAATGCCTGCATCTTGATCATAGGTTATATGCTTTTTTTCTGATTGATGTGCTGTTAGTTGGATGGCATCAAGAGACAAAATAACTTTTCGTACGCATATTATTAGCTCATCCCTATATTTATTTGGCAATATGGTGGCGATAAGCTTTATTTTTTTAAATTCATGACATATATCGCGTTCGCGCAGATAATCTTTGTTATCCAATGCATTTTGACGCATAGATTCATAGTTTTTGAAAACCTCTTGAAACCATTTAAGCTGAGCCCATGGATACCGGAGAGTGTTTAGCTTTGTTCGATCAAGACGCTTTTTCTCATTATCATAACTGGTAATCAATGGCGCTATTTTTGATACTCCAATATGACCTTTTTCATTAACAATTACGAATTGTTCTACAAATTCACGATGGTGAGAAGTATTCAGATCATACATTCGAAGCGTCTGAAGAATAATCATTATTGTTGAGAAATAATAAAGTTGTTCATGAGAGCCATTGTCCTTTCGATTGATACAGCGTTTTCTAACATGCTCATCTAAGGTGGAACAAAGTACAAGATCGGGATGTAATATTTGTTTTGAATCCACAAAGTTTTTAATTTCAGAGTATGCATATTGCAATGCTTTCACAGATCTATCATGAAGATTTGTGACCTGTCCAATCTCAGAAATGACAGCAAATCTTTTGGTGAAAGAAAGGACTTCGTCCTTATTCCCGCTCCATTCTACACCCATAAGATAACTCAGGATCTCAGTCTGAGCCTCTATGAGGGGGCCAATTTTATCACCACCAACATTAATCAGTACACCCTGTTCATAAGCTCTAAATTCACTTATCTTTAGCGGGGGAATTGAACAGTTTGGTATAGGAATCTTTTGCTCTTTGCAATAGCTTTCAATCTGATCTTGTTGAGCAATAAGTTTTTCAAAAAGTTGTTGCTCAAGGTTGCAAAAGTCACTCGTATCCCTTGTTTCTTCATCCGCAGCATAAGCGTCGATTTCTTCAGCTATCTTAGGCCGAGTTATATCATCTAGTATGGAACTTAGCTCACTAGCAAAAAACTCTTGGTCAACACTCGCAAGCCGATCTTCTTCCACTTTTAGCTTATTAAAAAGCTCTTTTTCTGGTATCATAGTTGTTGCTTTCATGTATTAATACCTCGGGATCAGGTGCTGATTTTGAACAAAGACTTGGCGTCAATCGAACAACTTAAACCACCCGGGGTATTTTTCTTATTCTATATACCGACTAGTATAGCATTTGCGCTAAAAGAGGCATGTCGAGAGTGGAGAAAACATTTTTTATGATGGGTACCCAAATCCGAACTCGCCCTTGCCGTTAAGGATCGCTCCGTCTTCGTCAAGACTACGCCGGACGGACCACTAAGGACATCCTCAACTCACTTACTGTTCACGCTCGATCTACAATGTCAGAAAATTTTTGCAACTTACTGATTATATTTTCATTTTGCAGCAATTCCATTTCATTACTTTTTTAAATTATTTATTACTGAATTCTGTATTTCTTGGTATAGTTATAGTAACAAAGCTCTCGATAAACAGGAAAAAATTATGGATACTAAAAATAAATTATCACGTATAACAATAGACCTTCCCTTAAATTTACAAAAAAAACTCAAGGCAATAGCAGCTATAAATGAAATGAGTATGAGAACAATAGTCATTCAATCAATAGAGAAACAGCTGAAAAAACTCGAGAATAAAATAGATAAAAACTTTTTCAAACAAGAATGTTAATTCATCATGAAAGCAATATTACTCGCACGAGTTTCAAGTAGAGAACAAGAGGAAGGGCAATCAATTCCAGCCCAAGTGCGACGACTTACCGAATATGCATTACGAAAAAACTTAACAATAGAAGAAACAGCACAACTCACAGAATCATCTACTAAGGAAACTCGTAAGCAATTTGATTCTCTTATTGCAACCATTAAAAAAAGCAAAGAGACAATAGCCCTTGTAACAGATACGGTTGATCGTTTACAACGCAGCTTTCGAGAAACTCCCCTTCTCGATGAACTCAGAAAACAAGGAAAAATAGAACTTCATTTTTTACGGGAAGGTCTTGTTGTCAGCAAAGAATCAAATAGTGCTCAACTCCTTCAATGGGATATCGGAGTCCTATTCGCTTCGAGCTACGTACGCCAGCACGGCGATAATGTTAAACGAAGCATTGAGCAAGGCCTACACAATGGAAAATGGTACTCAAAAGCACCCTTCGGCTACAAAAACACACGTCTCTCAAACAACGAAAAAACAATTGAGATTGATCAAGAAGAGGCACCATATGTCATCAAAATGTTTCAACTATATGCAACAGGAACACACTCATTCCAAACCATAGTCAATGAAATGAATAAACTCGGGCAAACAAACACTCGAGACAATCGTATAATAACAAGCCGAGTAGAAACCATCCTAAAAAACCCGTTTTATTGCGGAATCATGCGAGTTAAAGGAAAACTCTATAAACATATATATGCCCCTTTAATACCAGAAAGTTTATTCAACCTCGTGCAAGACATCCGAGTAGGACGCAAAAAGGCACCCGTACATTTCGTATCAAAACCAATACTATTACGTGGATTAATTCGCTGCAAAAATTGTGAATGTACCGTGTCCGGCGACATAAAAAAGCAAAAATACACCTACTACAGCTGCAACAACTCAAAAGGTATTTGCCGAAGGAAATGGATTCGAGAAGAAAAAATACTTACACCTCTTCTTGGTTGCTTAGACAAGCTCTATCTTAGCGATCAACAAATTCAGGATATGGTTGAATTTCTGACGAAAGCCTACACGAAGGACCAAGTACACTTCAAACAAGCACAAGAATCTTTGAAACGAGAACTAAACCACCTTCAAAAACGTATATCAAAACTTATCGATATGCACTTGGACGGTGAAATTGATTCTGATACCTATCACATGAAGCTCGAAGAATATAAACAACGACAACGAACTATCACTACTGAAATTAAAACCTATGACGAATCTCCTGATGCAACAATCATCACTGCGAAAACAGTCTTAGACTTGGCCAGAAGATCCAAAGATATTTTTATGAGTTCGAAATTGAACCAAAAACAGCAACTTTTACGATGTATCTTTTCGAACTTGAAGTTAGATGATGAAAAGCTGCTCGTAGAGCTGCATGAGCCGTTTTTGAGTATGACAAAATACACCGATCAACCGGTGTGGTGGAGCTAACCGGGATCGAACCGGTGACCTCATGCATGCCATGCATGCGCTCTACCAACTGAGCTATAGCCCCACACAAAATTTCAATAACCTTTAGAGCATCGGCGGAAGTAGCCCCACGAACAGTTCTAGTGTATACTCATCGACAATAAATGTCACATGATTCATGCTAAAAAAACGTGCATAACTAGGTGTTTACTATGAAAAAGTTATTTCGTCTATACTTTATTTTTTTCACTTTATTGAGCACCTCATTCTACAGCCACCCCAAACAGATACAACTCGTCAGCCAAACACAAAATTCTGATACATATGAACTTGTATTTGATGTCCCGATGCAAATCAACGACATCATGTATCATGATTACCTTTCATTCTCTGTTGATCATCCTGATATATCGATTGATTCCTGGAACACATCCATTGAGCCCATCAGCAAATACGACACAACGTTTAAAAAAAATAAAAAAATATTTACCGAACCGTTCAGCATCACCGTCATTTTGCGTACCAAAAATCCAGAGGTACGCGATGCGAATCTTTATATGACGTATTATCTAAGGTCACAAAAAAATATAACTCAGAAACCGTTTCCTCTTCAGTTGCAACGAACTGCACCAATTATTGAGCAAGAAGAACCGGATATCGAATCAGTACAAGAAGCGCCTGTTGCCACACCGTCAAAGCCTGCTCCATCGTGGAGTACATGGCTATCAGATGTATTAACAACAACGGAATCTTGGTGGGCACGATTACTCCTTGCGCTTCTTCTTGGGTTTCTATTGAGCCTCACACCGTGCATCTATCCCATGATCCCTATCACAATGGGAATCCTACAATCGCATGGTAGCAAATCAGTCCTGCGTAATTTCTTGCTTGCGCTGACGTATACAACCGGTATCGCCACCACATTCGCATTACTTGGAACCACTGCCGCATTCTCTGGAAAGATGTTTGGCAACATTATGCACAACCCACTCGTTGTTATCTCAATTGTTGCGCTCATTATATATCTCGCAGGTTCTATGATTGGATGGTATGAACTGTATATCCCGTCGTGGTTGCAACCAAAACACAAAACCGTAAATGGTGGCTCTTTGATTTCCATATTCATGTTTGGTGTCGTAAGCGGTACCGTTGCATCGCCATGCTTATCACCTGGTCTACTTTTGTTACTCACGATGGTCACCACATTTAACAATCTGCTCCTTGGGTTTGGATTGCTGTTTGTGTTTGGGCTCGGGCTCGGTATTCCGCTTCTTATTATTGGAACCTTTTCAGGATCACTGAATGTGTTGCCGCAAGCCGGGCAATGGATGGTTGACGTCAAACAACTGTTTGGGTTTATTATGCTTGCCACAAGTTTCTATTTTCTCCAAGCACTCATCCCTTGGCATATCTTGGCTATCTCATTCTGGATGTTTACGCTCTTTTCAGGGGTCTTTTACATCTACAGCGCTCAACGCGCAACACGAACAGCTCGGCTTTTTAAAAACCTGCTTGGCATTGCACTCGTCGCACTTTCAGTTTATCTCTTTTTCTATTCTTATAAGGTCACGAGCCTACATTACAATCCATGCGACGAGCAGACTCTATGGCTTGATGATTATGAACAGGCATGTGTTCTTGCATGCAAAGAACACAAGAAGGTACTCCTTGATATCGGAGCTCCATGCTGCTCAATGTGTTCAGCAATTGATAAAAAAATATTTGGGCATCAAACCGTTACTGAAAAGCTAAAAACCGTCATTCCTGTTCGCATCAGAGATATAGAGGCAACGGAACAAACACAAGCAATCCAAAAAAGATACAAAGTTATTGGCGCTCCGACAATTCTGCTTATTGACCCAGAAACAAAAGATGAACTAAAACGATGGGGATCAGAGTTATACGACACTGATGTAGATGAGTTTGTAAAACAGCTGGAAAACAAATAATTTTACACTACCGTTGTTTTTTAAACTCATCGTGCCGCCCACATGACTTGCGTTTATCAAGCCCCTTTTCCTTTGCCGCGCGAAGCTGCTTATACATCACATCAATAACACGATCAATGACATCATACATATCAACGCCAGAATACTCATAATTAGAAACAAGGTCATAGTGACACGTTTTAATACGAAGTTCAGCACGCGGATGCTCCCGCACCTTGCTAGCCTCTAAAACAACATCAATATAAATCGGTGTCGGCTCATTTTCTAAAAAAGTTTCTATTTTCGCAAGCTGCTGATTAACATACTCTTCCATCACATCAGAATGATCCATATTTCGAAACGTAACTCGTTTATGCATAACTTACCCTCTCACAACAATGCGATTCTGAAATTTATCTGAAACTATAAAATATTTTCAGTATTCAGACAAGGTAGTTATTACAGAAGAGTAAAATTATTTTTTGCGAACAACGAATCGCACAGGAACGCCCTTCAGATTGGCATGTTTTCGTAAAATGTTATCGAAAAATGCGAGCTGGCTGGGGCCAAAGAGTTGGGGCTCACTAACCAGAAGTTCGATACGAATCGGACCTGTCCTGACTTGTCGAGCATGATAGAAGATCAGCCGACGCTCACTTTTATAGAGCGGTTTTTTATATAAAGCCTCTTTAAAAATCGTGCTCAGTTCAATATCGTCAAAGCGCTGGTTATATCGCTTGCATAGTTCACTGACAGCTTTCATGAGTTTGCCAATATTTTTATGTGATATACAGGAAATATGCATCTGTACCACTTTCTTAAGAAAATACTCATACGGTTCGAGATTGAATTGCAACTCAGCACGCTTTGCATCATCCATCAGATCCTCTTTATTAAAGAGAATGATCAGCCCCTTGTGCTTGTCCTCAAAAGCATAAAATGCAAGCTTCAACTCCTGATCAACCATTCGAGCCTGACTCGCATCAATCATCAAAAGAACAACGTCTGCATCCTCAATAGTTCGCAGCGCACTTTTGACCATCAGTTTTTCAATCGGCTCCGTTACGCCCCGTTTTCTGCGAACTCCTGGAGTATCGGTAATCTGAATAGATTCTTGATAAAAGCGAACCAGTTCTTTGATCGGCTCACGCGTAGTACCTGGTATATCTGCAACAATAGAACGCTCGCTTTTGACGAGCAAATTCATAAGCGATGATTTTCCAACGTTGGGCTTACCGAGAATAACTACTTTGCATACTGGCTCCTCTTCTTCTTTATACACAGCATGTTCTGGCAACTTTTCAAGTATCGCCTCAAACAACTCTGATATCCCGATTCCATGTTGCGCAGAAACCGCAACAGGTTCATGAAATCCTAATCGTTCAAATTCGTAAATCTGTCCTTTTGCAATCTTCGTATCTATTTTATTGATCACCAAAATAACTGATTTATTGAGCTTGTGAATAAACTTTGCAAGTTCACGATCTTCTTGCGTAATACCAATGACACCATCACAAACAAAGATCACCACATCAGCACGCTCAACAACATCAATTGCCCGTTGCCGTGCAACTTCAGCAATCGGATCATCGACAATCTTTCGCAAGCTGATACCTCCCGTATCAACAAGCTCAAAACTGGTATCACGCCAATGTACTACATCCGTAATCACATCTCGCGTGACACCCTCATAATCTAACGTAATACTTTTTACTGATTCAGAAAGACGATTGAAGAGTGTAGATTTTCCTACATTAACTCTTCCAACAATTGCCACACTCGGCATAGCTTTTTTCATACTACTCATCCTCTAACTTCTTTGATCGTTCCAGGGATATGATGTAAGATCATGTGCGTTTTGCGCCACAACTCCGTATCAGAAATATCAATCGATGCCTCTTGTGCAAACGGTCTATAGTGCCCTCGTGCATGTCGAGTAAATGATCGCTTGTGTCCGCCAGTTTGAACGGCAGGTTGTTTCGACGCCACGCCCACCGACCGTGGTTGCGTCTTTTCAAACGTAGCAACTTCCCTTTTTTTCTTTGGTAATGGTGCACCGGTAAAAAGAGGCACAAAGTTCACCTCTTTACCAAAAACATCTTTCATCACCGGTAACCATGCTGCCTGCGTCCCAGTAAGCCAATCATTAAAAAACACAAACTCTTTAGAAAATTCCACCTCCAGTTTCCCTGTTTGTACATCAAACTGTTTCACCTTGCCTTGCACAAAAACAGAACTTACTAAAGGATCCTCTAATGCATGCATGTTCGTAACAAACTTCTTCCATTGGCATGTCAATGCATCCTCATCATCTTCCTCCTCATCCTCACTCTCCTCATCATCATTTTCTAACTCATCTTCATCAACATCACTATAAGCATCATCTGCAATAACTGATACCAGAGGCGCTGAAGAAGGAGAACTCCCCCCAGAACCAGTTCTATTCATGCGCTGGCAAAGCTGCAAAAGAACCATTTCAAGAAGATCGTGCTTCGACGTTGTTTTGGCAAATAGCAGTTCCTGATCATACATCGTTTGCAGAAAGAGCGTCAGTTGTTGGACTGAGCAACCTTGCAACATTTGCTTAATCTCATCATGGTATTCAGCAAACGCAACAGGCGCTGTATCATACTTCAGCCACAGAGCCGTACGGACCAACTCAAGCAACTGTCCCCACATACTACTTGCTGAAAATTCCTTCCACTGCATCTGAGAAATGGTACGCAATAACTGCTGTGGTGAACCCGAAATAACATGCTGAAATAATGCAATCACATCGCGATCATCTAGGTAACCCAATACACGCAAAACCGCATCATGTGTCACACTGTTACTCGAGAATCGTATCTGCTCTAATAAATTGAGTGCATCACGAACTGAACCTTCTGTCTGTTTCACAATCATAGAAAGCCCCGCATCTTCATACGTAATTTCCTCACGCTTACATACAGTACGCAAACGCTCATGCAATGTTTTACTCTCAACAGGCTTAAAAAAAAGTTGGAAACAACGTGATCGCACAGTTTCAATAATCTTTTGTGGATCGGTAGTCGCCAAAATAAAAATAACCGATGGTGGCGGCTCTTCCAAAATCTTTAACAGTGCATTGAAAGCTGCCTTGCTCAACATGTGTGCTTCATCAATTAAATAAATTTTCTTACGGCCCATCAGTGGAAGCAATGACGCAGAATCAATCAGCATACGCACGTTATCCACCCCAGTATGTGATGCAGCGTCAATCTCTATAAAATCCGGATGTTTCCCCTTCTCCATCGCCTTGCATGATGTACAAGCCAGGCAAGGAACACTATTTTGTTGCGGCTCCCGCTGAAAAATAGAAAGCGCTTCACAATTCAATGCAGAACCAAAAACACGGGCAGTACTCGTCTTTCCGCACCCTCGTTGGCCGGAGAAAAGATAAACGGGAAAGTATTGCTGCAGATAGAGACCATTCTTGAGCATACGAACCAAAAGATCCTGCCCAATAATTTCTTCAAAGTTTTTTGATCTCCACTTACGAGCAAGATTCAACTTCACCTCACTCATAATTAACTCCAATGCTTTCGTTATAAGTAACAATGGGGAAGCACATACAAGAATACCAACACCTCTGCTGCTTCCTTTCGGACCTGACAGATTAAGTATCAATACCCTTTATCTACTTCCCCGTATTTTTAAGAACTACATATTTCAATACTTACTCATAACTACTCTTCATTTTTAACTTCGCAGGACAAGTGCAAAACTCTTTAAATAGAAACTGGCCTGCCAGTCATTTCTCAAAGCCTTGTTGGCCCAGGCTTCGCTGATCCGGGTCTTCCGACTCGGCAAGCTACGCCGGGCAGCCTACGACCCTTGCTATCAATACTTATTTCGAACCATCCATAGCTAACTGGCCCCGCCAGCCGTAGCCTTGGCGTAGGCTGGTGGAGAGAGAGGGATTCGAACCCTCGATGCCCCTTTCGGGACATACACGATTTCCAATCGTGCTCTTTCGACCACTCAGACACCTCTCCATTCAAAGAACTTTTTTTACTTGCTACTCTTTTTTCTTCGATTTGCTCCCATCAGCCTTAATCGCTGATGGCTTCGATACCGCCTTAGGTTTAGGCTTTGGTTTTGGCGCCAACACTCCCTCTTCTTCTTTTGCTTCTTTTTTAATGGTCTTTGCTACGACACGCACTCGCTTGCTCTTAGTTTCTTTCTTTGATACATCTTCTTCGGACTCATCGGTATCTTCGTCAGCAGCAACAAGCAACTCTTCATCGCTTCCCTTTTCCTGAGGTTTTTGCTCCACCTTTTCTGTTTTTTTCGCAACAGTAGCTTGCCTACCTTTTTCAACCGCTTCTTGCAAATACTCAAGCAGAATAGAAATAGAGTTCGGAGCATCATCATTTGCAGGAATCACGTAATCAACCAATGAAGGATCTGAATTCGTATCGACAAGCGCAACAATAGGCACTCCAACGTTAACTGCTTCTTTAAGAGCAGAGTTCTCTTTGTTCACATCAACCAATACGATTGCACCAATTGGCCATGCAAGTTTTCTAATACCGCCAATCACGTTTTGCAACCGATCCACATTTTTCTTAATTTTGCTAAGCTCTTTCTTGGTGTAATGTGGATATTTTTCCGATTTTTCAAGCACATCTTCGTAATGTAAAAGACGCGTAATGGATTTCTTTACTTGTGCAAAATTACTTAACGTACCACCAACCCACCGATGATTGACGTACGGCATATTAAGCTTCATGGCAATAGTTTTTACAATGTCACGCGCTGGTTTTTTAGTACCAACCCATAAAATCTGTTTCCCTTCAGATGAAACTTCCTGCAAAAAACGAGCTGCTTTTTCCAACTGATGCGCAGTTTTTGAAACATCAATCAAATGTACATTACTTTTTACCCCCCAAATATATGGATCCATCTTCGGAATCCAACGAGAGGTTTGATGGCCAAAATGAACGCCTGCCTTCACTAATTTTCTAAAATCTATCATTCATAATCCTTGTATATATAGAGCTAACCGTAGGTGTAATTCTATCAAAATCCATCAAAAATTCAATTGAAATACCTAATTATTTTTCTCCTAACTCATTCTTTTCAAGCCCAATCACCTCATTATTCCTCACAGCCCAATCAAAGCGACGACCTAAGAAATAGGCCACAAAAAACCACAATGAAACGACGGATCCGAAGAAGATCGAATATATGGGACCCGCCGAAATAACAACGCCAAGCTTAGAAATCATAATATTGAAGGCTTGGCCACTCGATTTTGCCACTTTACTCCCAAATGCATCAATCCAAGCCTTCGATTTGAACTTGATCGATTTCACTGTTGGAATGTAAAGACTCTCTCGAACAGGCCATGCAAACGCATAGTTTACTGCCTTAAAGATTACCCAGGCTCCAGCCAAAATGGCAGGCGTTGTTTCTACCATAAGATATGCCAATAACACACCACTAATCACCGGAATGAGGATTAAACACGTTCGCTCTCCCAAACGCTTCATCAAAGCACTCGTACCGAAGAAAGATATAAAAAATCCAACCGCATGCATCATAAACGTCATTTTCAACAAATAGCCACTCAGATGAGAGATATTTACCGCATGTGACTGTGCAACACCAAGTCGCAAATAACCCAAAACTTGGGCAATAAGCTCATAAAAATATATCATGCCAAAAATACCCAATACATACGGATATTTAAGGAGTAACACCAAGCCAGACCACATCCCCGTTTCATCTTTACCCAATTTACTCTTTTCCTTTTCTGCTTTATAAGCGGCCTCATAACCGTGTAAATAACGACCGGGCACTTTTCTCATAAGCATGTACACAACAAACGGTATAACCAATATCACGCACGAAGCACCGCCCAATACAAGCTGATGAATCAATACATCGTGATAAGAACTGAGAGAAGCAGAACCATACCATGTAAAGATAACCCACGCAGACCCCACACCAACCATTCCTCCAACCTTTGATGCCGAAACCATGTATGGATAATGATTCTTTGCTCCTCGAGGACTCGTAATAGAATGCGCAAATGCCCAGAATACGCTGACAAGAAACGGAGAATATCCCTCAACAAAAAAGTAAAAGATCCACCCAAAGAGACGATGAGGACTCGCATTAGTGTTTGCAAGACCTATAGTTGGATGACCCAAAAGAATCGCAAATAAAATCCCCAATAATCCGAATAAGGTCCCATAAAATGCAAGCAATTGATATCGGCGCAATTTATCAACAATTTTTGAATAAAAAAAGATCGCAGGAATCAAAACACACAGAGCAATGAGCTTTGCCAAAGGATAGTATGTTCTGCCAACCATAGTTATAAAGATCGAATCTTTTAGATCTTTTACAATCGAATAACCACAAACAATCAAGAAATACGTTACACCTAAAAATATGAACTTTAAGCGCTCCTGCCTCGCATCATACTGCTCACCCGCCGACTCCCTAATATCCAGACCCATATTTTTTTGCCTCTATTAATGGAATACACAACTCGCTTCAAAAAGGGTCCATCCTATAAAAAAACCCTTACACCATCACTATTCATTACAAATGTACATGCAACAAAAACGATACAAATGTCATTAACAAATCACCTCATTTTTCTCAATCGCACTTGTGTACGTTTTTGCAATATAAAGCGCTGCAAACAACCAAATCAGAATGAAACTACCAGAAATAATCGTACTCATTGTCAAAAATGCATTCACACCTGCAATTGCTCCATACTTGGACTTAAACGTTGAGCGCAATGCATTCACACCAGAGCTACCTGCTTTCGATCCTCGCGAACCAAACATTTCAATCCATGCCTGCGCTTTATAACGCGTTTCTTTCGTTGTTGGAATATAAAGTTGTTTTAATGTTGGTTGATTCAATGCATAATTAACCGCTTTTGAAAACACCATAATCCAAAACGCAACAACAAGCCCGGTCGGATTAACCTTCACAATGACAACTGCCACGCAAAGCATAAGCGGAAGCAGTACGAGTGAAGCTTTCATACCAAGCTTTCTTTGGATGTTATTAATACCAAATAACACGCACAACATAGAAACTAAACCTGTCATCACTGCATAATGCGAAAGGTATGAAGAATAGGCAGCCTCTTCCAAAAATATTGTTGCCGCCGTCGACTTAAAGTGATAATCCAAAATAGTAACGATCACCTCATAAATCGTAACAATCATAAAGATACCAAGAAGATAGCGCTGCGTTATAAGAAGCTTGAGTCCCTCTAAAAATCCTGGATCCTCTCCACCCTCTTTCTTCTCTTGCACACCATAACTCGCAAATTGCGACTGCGGAACAACCTTCAACATCAACCACAACATTGCCGCCATAATTACCATGAAGATACTACATATGCCAACAATCGGAGCACTTGTTTGCAAGCCAAGCCATTTGGCATTGAAAAAATACGGAAACGTCATGTTTCCCATCTGGCCAAATAAAGCGATGATCGGAAACCCTCTCCGCGCAGAATCAGGCATCGTTGTATCGGTCGTAAATGCCCAGAACAGTGCAACGATTAATGAGCCAAAACTTTCCACATAGACATACCATAACCACCCAAGCATGCGACCTGGACTTTTCACTGTATTTAACAACCCAAAGTCTGCATTAAGTAAAAAGTACATAAACACAAGCGCTAACGAAGCATATATGGCAATAAGCACATAAAACACTTTGTGGCGCGGAAACGTATCAATTAATTTGCTATAGAGAATAACAAGCGGAAAAACAACTAATACCGAAAGCATCTTTGCATAGGGCTGAAAATCGATCCCTACAATCGCATTAAAAATTCCATCTTTTAATGGTCGCAATATCCAATATGTACCAATTATCAAACCAAAAATAGAAGCTAGGAAGAAAAACTTTTTGATCTCATCACCACTCTCAAATTTGCCCCACAACGCTGTCGCGATACGCTTTAACATCAGAACCGGTCCTTCATATATAAGAAAATTGGCTGAAAAATACTGTTTTTACTTCTTTATAGTATCAGACCGCATAATGTTTGTAAAAAAATATAGCGGAGAAAAAGCAGAAACCACCATCCCCCGTCCTAAGCTATTGGCGGCCTATTTCCTCTCATCTGAGGTCTCCAGCCCCCTTTCTAACGCGATTCTACTTAAAGGCCTAGCCGCCAGCCCATTTGAACGAGTGACGTGGCATTTTTACTCGATTGAATAAGAAGGCTGAAAACTATGTAGCGGCAATCCAAATCGCCGCTACATTCAACACCTTGAGATGCTTATGAATTTCCTCACCGCAGTGGGCGTCTCAAATAAACCGCCCTTAAATCGTTCTGCCCAATGCCCATTTTCTCAAACCAATTCTCCAAACGGAAATCAGCCATACTAGGTAGGAAATCAGGACTGCCCTTAACACTGCCATGATACAGCCAGTAAGCTGCGTCGATGCCGTTTTTTGTTATTCCTTCCAAGCTTTTTAAGGTAAATCTTGACAGGTTTGGATCAACATCCATTGCTCGGGCTAGATCATTCAAAAACCTCTCGTCTTCACTCCCAGGTGCTATATCCATATTAAACCTTATATAAGCTAAACGGGCTTGTATAACCGTTGGATCAGTAGTCCTCGACAACATTATACTTTCAAGATTGGCTTCGTAGGCTTCTCTCTCCGCCATGGGGCCCTCAAACACTTCTCCTTCTGATACCGATGCCACTTCTGCACCTTCGGATCTCTTCACCCCCTCAGGAGATCTTCTTCTCGCCACATATACAGCTGCGGCAGCTGCGACTATCACAGCAACTGCAACACCAATTTTTGCAGCAAAAGATCGCATTTTTTTGTTTCTGTTCAGGAGAACACGTACCACGAATCAAGCAATTCGCATTTTGCTTCAATGTTGCAAGCAGATCACTCGTAGCCCTAGTTGCCTCAGAAATTTTTCGTTGCACAGTTGCTTGGGTCTGTTCTTCTTTCTTCTTAATCCAGTCTTTAAGCGCTGCATGCGTCGTACCCTGAAGCAGGCCTGCTAACACGCATATAAAAAGGATCTGTTTTGTGACATTCATCTTCATACCATTCTCCTGTTTTTGGTTTTATTAACTTCTTCATTTTTACCGTAGCAAATATAAGACGGGAAAATCAAGAGTTTAAGGCCTGTTTTATTGACAAATTTGGCCTGCCAGGTATCATGAATCATAGAGTATGACTCGGAATGTCGCGGTCAACGCGGCATTATTTATTTTGAGTAAGAAATCTGGACTAGAAAGAGGAACCCGTGGCACTATCAGAGCAATCAAACGATACAACGATACACATCCAACCCCAGGAAGAGCCGGCAACATTGCCTTTGCTCCCCCTGAAGAATGTGGTCATTCTCCCAAAGAGTATTATACCAATCATCGTGGGACGTCCGCTTTCTATCAAAGCGGTTGAGTATGCACTCAAACACGACCGAACCATGTTTATCACCTCACAGAAAGATCAATCCGTAGAGAACCCAGTCCAAGATGACCTTTTTGCCTACGGCACACGATCAACGATTTTGCAGGTTATGCGCATGCCTAATGGTGCCCTGAAGGTTCTTGCCGAAGGAATATGTCGTTCAAAAATTGAACAGTTCTCCCATGAAGACGGATTTATTCAAGTGGATTGCACCGATCTACCAACCACCAATACAGAAAATGATATAGAAATTGAGGCAGCATGGCGCCAACTACACAAGATATATCTTAGCTATGCAAAACTTGATGAAAAAGCTCCCGCCGATATTGTTGAGGCGGTAAAAGACATGAAAGAAATAGATTATATTACCGATACCATAGCAGTACACATCGGAAACCTTTCTGTGGAAGATCGACAACAAATTCTTGAAACGCAAGATCTCGTCAACCGAATGCTAAAATTATGCAAAATGCTCAAAAAAGAGATCGCAATTTTTCAAACAGAACAACGAATACGAGGCAGAGTCCAAACACAAGTAGAAAAGAGTCAGCGAGAGTACTACCTAACAGAACAGATGAAAGCCATCCAAAAAGAGCTGGGCAGAGATGATCATGCAGACGAAATTAACCAAATTCGAAGCAAAATAAAAACGCTCGGCCTATCACAAGACGCACATGAAAAAGTTGAAAAAGAGTTGCGTCGTCTCGAACAGATGCCACCACTCTCTTCTGAAGCGGTCGTTAGTAGAAATTATGTCGACTGGATCATTGCATTGCCATGGAAAAAAATAACAAAAGACACCATTGGTATCGCACAAGCTGAACGTATCCTGAACAAAAATCATTTTGGTTTGAAAAAAATTAAAGAACGTATTATTGAATTTTTAGCAGCGAAAAAGTTTTCTAAAAATCTTGAGCGTTCTCCTATCCTTTGTCTCGTCGGCCCTCCTGGAGTTGGGAAAACCTCACTAGCACAGTCAGTAGCAGACAGCCTCGGGCGTAAATTTGTGCGTATATCCTTGGGCGGCGTACGAGATGAGGCAGAGATACGTGGCCATCGTAGAACATACATTGGGGCATTGCCTGGCAAAATAGTACAAGTCATGAAAAAGGCAGGCGTAACCAATCCTGTTATTCTACTCGATGAGATAGATAAAATGTCTCAAGATATGCATGGAGATCCTGCAGCAGCATTGCTTGAAGTGTTGGATCCTGAACAAAACAAAAACTTTATGGATCACTTTTTAGATACAGAATACGATCTATCAAAAGTAATGTTTATCACAACTGCAAACGTATCAGAGCACATTCCATACCCTTTGTATGACCGATTAGAGGTGCTAACACTTTCTGGGTATACCGAAGAAGAAAAACGTGAAATTGCAAAACAGTTTTTAATTCCCAAAAACTTGAAAGAACATGATCTCAGCAAGCGGCAATTCAATCTTACTGATGATATACTCGATACAATCATTACCGAATACACAAAAGAGTCTGGCGTACGACAGGTTGAACGAACCATCACGAAATTAATGCGAAAAACAATCCAACAGTTCCTCAAAAGTCATACAAAAAAACGAGTTTCTATCACAGCAGATCTCCTTAAAGAATGGCTGGGAAATGTCACATTTAAAAAGACCAGCTTAAATAAAACAACTGAACGGATCGGACTGACAACAGGGCTTGCGTGGACAGAGGTCGGTGGTGATGTTTTAGAAATCGAAACAAGCGTTCTTCCCGGCAAAGGGAATATGACGCTCACCGGTCAACTCGGTGATGTAATGCAAGAATCCGCACAAGCTGGATTAAGCTATATACGATCTCGTGCGACACAGCTTGGATTGAAAAAATCATTCCACAGCTCAAAAGACATTCATATTCACATTCCAGAAGGAGCCACACCAAAGGATGGTCCTTCGGCTGGTATCACGATTGCCACAGCACTGATATCTGCGCTCACCAAGAAACCAACCAAAACCAATCTAGCAATGACTGGTGAAGTGACCCTCCAAGGTCGAGTCCTTGCAATCGGCGGCTTGAAGGAAAAATTGCTCGCCGCACGTCAGCACAATTTAACAACGATTATAGTTCCAGAAGAAAACCGGGATGATGTCCTGGAAATCGAACGCGAAATGAGTCTAAAAGATCTCAACATCGTATTTGTAAAAAGTATGGATGAAGTCCTCAAGCTCGCATTCATAAAAAATGTATTTACTAAAAAAAAGCTTCGAAAAAACACCCCTAAAAAGCAAAGCAAACGACGCACTCCAAAAAAGAAATAGGTCGCGTACTCTTGCAGCAACGAAGCCTACTACAATATGCTCGAATTGTTGGCTTTTTATTCTTCAAAAAGGAAAATTGTATGAAGTACATGATTCTCGCCACGGCATGCCTCCTCATCATCCCTTCTTGTTCACTGCGTAAGGATAAAAGCCAAAAAATTCTGCATACCAAGCGCAAAGCAAGAAAGGCGCCTCCAATCGTATCCAATGAAGAGGCCGCTGCTTTGATCGCAAAATAATCAATTAAACCTATAATACCCCTATATGTAGCGCAATCTATTAGATTCTGTCCTCGTATAGACATCCTTATCTCACAAACCCTTTCGCTCGCCTCCCTACAATTGTTACTATTTGAATTGTCTTGATTTCATTATGTAGGGGAGAGGGTAATGAATAGCCATAAGAAAAGTCGCTCATTGTCGAGAATAATCTTACTTTTTACTGCAACCACGATGCTTATCAACACAACGTGCATCACACAAGCCTCAGAACCGGAAAAAAAATCTTGGGTACGGCGTGCGTGGAGTGTAGCAAAAGAAAAATTTTCCAGACCAGTCGTCGAAAAATTAAAAGGTCTTGCCGGAAAAGCAAAAGATCAAATTCATAGCAGCCTTTCTGCCACATATCAAAAAATTAAAGGTTTTGACAAGACTGTCATCATCGATCAACTATCAAAACATGTTACAAAACTTGGCACGCAAATAGGTGAAATCAAGGACTGTATGCTTTTTGGTCAAGGATGTTCGAGCGCAAAACGGGCTGCATTTTATGCAACCGCGATCACTGTCCTTGCACTGACCGCGGCAGCCGTTGGGTTCACCATCACCGTGGCCGCCACATCCAAAGAACCCGACATGGAACTCGAAAGTGCAGTAAGCGCCACCTCGCAAGAAGTAAAAGGATGGAGTGCTGAAGCAGTATTTCAACGATTGAATAACAAAATTTCCTCATTTAAAGGCAATCTCCTTTCCATGAAACAATGTCTGACAAAGCGACAATGTACCAAAACACAAAAACGCACGCTCTATGCAACTGCAGCCACCATCGTTGCCTTGATAACAATCACTATTGGCATCGGCGTGGGTTCCTATATCTATGCGGAACGCAAGCGGCGAAAAGAGACAGAAGCCAAAGTACATGAGCCACAAGAAAATCTGAAACCGTTCTTCGAAATTCCACCCCTTCAAGATACACCAACAACTACCCAAGAAATGGCAACCCTAAGCCCCTACCAACGATTTTTCAGAAGTAAGATCGATATAATCAAAGGATCTGCCCAAACATTGCAAAGCGCATATCGTCAGGCAGAACAATCCATGATGGAAACTTATAGTCAAATAAGAGACAAAATTCAACAAGGCATCCCTATTCAAAAAGCACAAATACAAGAATTGGTAGCAAATGCACAAAGAAAGGCATCGGATACTTTTATGAGTATCGTACAAAAGGGCGAAAATTTTGCAAAAATCTTGCAAGAAACACTCGGCATTCAAGTGGAAAAACTTAAAACAGGATTCCATGAAGCAAAAGACCAAATAGACCAACTCAAGCAAAATATACAACAAGTCCGTTTATTACGCTTTGGAATGGGAACATTTAAAAACCAACTTGACAACCTCTTGGGTTACATAAAGAAACTGGTTGCAACAATCAAGTTGATTATGCCAGTTATTCCAGAAGGAGAAACAAATTTATGGGTTATACAAAAATTGGCAACAATAAAGGGCCAAAGCATGAACTATCTGCAGCAAGTCCTTGAGACCAGAGAAAAAGATCTAGTGGCAGATAGAGGCACAAAGAAACTTGTCCAAGAGGCTGAAAACAATATCAAGATTAAATTATTCTTAAAAGATCTTAGTCCAATCTATCAAACCTTAGTACAAAAAATCAACGCATTAGAATTCTATCGGGTCGGAGACTTTGCCAAGACAGTACTGCAAGGCCTCGCATCGCTCATCGGATCAGTACAAACCATTCATAAAAAGGCAGGAAGAATTGGCTTTATTGTCTCAAGTAACGCAATACAAACAGGAATGGTCAATCTTCGCACTGCTATCAGTGGACTCGGAACCCATATACATGACGCCCTTCAACACAAACCTCTCATTACCGCTGAGAGTAAAGGGACTATCGAATTGGCACTATCACTCTTGCACACTGCCATAATAGAAAGTTTTCCTAAGAAAGCAACACTGTCTATCGAATGGCCATTTGGATTCTTACGGGAAAATACAGGAGAAATAATATCAATCAAACAAGACATGGAAAAGCTGAGCGCCATGCTTGAACCAATCGTAACGCTTATCGATGCATTTAATAAACACACGAGCGAACTCATTACCCAAACCAAAGAACAGTTTTTAGCAACAATACAAAAAAACCCAATGCGCAACATGCCAAAAGCTGCCCAAATACTTCGTGATTCCTTAGCAAAAGCTGTCCGAGTTACAAAACTCACCTTTGCTCAACTCTTAACAATGAACATCAATCTCCTAGTCATGCTTAGCAAAATAGCACCTCTCAGCTTTAACATAGTACGGGCTCTGAACATGTACTTTGAAAAGGCATCCGGCAAACCGTTTATTAATAAAGAACTTATTGATGCCCTTGTACCCATTTTGACAATTGATCTACCAAATCTTTCAGAAGCAGCAAAAACCCTCCGGAGCTCCGTAGAAGCAACTCCCGCGGCATAAAAGAAAAATAAAAAAAGGAAAGAGAATGAAACTGTATAAAGAAAATCTAAGAAGATCAAAAGCATTATTGCTTATTACTACTGCAACGCTCCTCATAAACACAACACAGATTACGTATCCAAAAATTGGTGACCGACTCCGTGAAGCTGCTCGAAAAACCGCGGGAAAGCTTACGGAAAAACTACCTGGAGTTATAAAAAGGACAACCGCAGTAGTTAAAGAAGGCCTGAGCTCCGCATATCAAAAAGTAAAAGGCATCAAGGGAGAAGTAATCCTCAACAAACTGATCGCTAACGTAGAAAAATTAGGCTCCCAAATTGGTGATATCAAAGATTGCATGCTCTTTGGCAACCAATGCACCCCTGCTAAACGTGCTGCATTTTATGCCACGGCAATAACGATGCTTGCGCTCACGGCCGCCGTTGTTGGCTTTACAATCACCGTTGCAGCTACGTCGAAAGAGCCAGAAGTCGAAAAAGCAATGCAAGAAACATCGCAAGAGGTAAAAGGCTGGAAGCCCGCTGCAGTATTCCAACGCTTGAGCAATAACCTTGCCTCATTCAAACAAAATCTTCTTTCAATGAAACCATGCCTCACAAAACAACTATGCACGAAGCAACAAAAACGCATGCTCTATGCAACAGCCGGAACAATAATGGCATTGGTATCCATCGCAATTGGAATTGGTGTTGGCTCATACATCTATGCAGAGTATAAAAAAGGAAAACAACCTGCAGAGTTACCAACAGTTGACGAAGAAATAAAAGCACTCGCACAAGATTCTCTCGCTGAACCAGAAACAGTTCCAAAATCCAAATGGCAAGCCGCACTTCAAAGAGCGATAGAAATTAAAAAAGCTGGAGCTGGATATATTCTAGAAAAAACTGCCGAAATCAAAGCTGCACTTGAAGCTAAAAGCGAAAACGCAAAAGCAGCATTACGAGAAACAGTCAATGAAGCAAAAAAAATGCAATTGTATCAAGCAGCCAAAACCGCCCTCGCGCGAGCCCAAGAAATTGCAAAAAATTTTATTGAACACATGAAAACGATTGATTTAGCACAATCCATGAAAAATATCTTAGGAATTGATGTAACTACAATGGGACCAGCAATCGCAAATATCCGATCTGCTTCTGTAAAAATAATGGGGCCAATAGACGCACTTTCAAATGTTGCTCTCTTTAGCCAAATAGACCACATTGTTGATCAGATAACAAAATGGCAAAATCTGGGAGAAGAACTATGGGAAACTAAAGGGGAACTGTTCAAGCAATGGGCAGCACGGGCAGCCGGTAGATCTTATCTTCATCCCGGCAGACTGCTTTTTGGAAAAAGACCAAAAGAAGCCGAAGATCTGGCACATCCTCTTGCCGCAAAATTGGATGAACTCCTTGCGGAATACCCACAATTAGTTAATCTTATGAATGGGATGGATGTTGCAACACCAGGACAATTCCTTAGCTCAGCACTGAGAGAATCTGCGGTAGCTCTCAAAAGCGTTACTGATTTGAAGATAGGCATCGGTTCAAAAACACTTGCTTTCGTTCCATTCGAAATGCGGACCGCTTTCGCCACGCTTGAATCCCAACTCGAGCAACTCGCTGGTTTGGTACGCTCAACAACACAACTCGCAAAATATAATGGATTGATCAAAGCACCAATTGATGCTCAAAACATTTCATCAACAGAAGCATCGGTAAAACAATTTATATTAGCGTCTGTATGGAACCTTGCATCACCAAGTGCATTTCGAGAAAAGCTTGAATCCCTTCCAAGACTCACTGAAGGAGTTACAAAAAGCGGAAACTCCATCAAACCAGAAGTAGATACACTTCAAAAAACGCTGGATCGGTTACTCCTCATATTGCAAGGCATGCCCAATCTAGTCAAAACCCGGTTCATAGAAAAAATACATTCCGGAAACCCAATGCAAAATGTGGCGTATGCCCCCCAAATATTGCGTTCCGTGCTCGCTCAACAACTTGAAATCGTAAAAAGGGACGTCGATGCACTATTAACAAGTGGTAATGCTATCATTGAACATATTGGCAATATGTTAAAGAATTCAGCATCTCTTTTGGGCAATGTAAACTCTCTGATGGGCTCTGGAGGCAGACCATATGTTAATGAAGACGTAATAACAGGGTTCAATCAAATGTCCGCCATCATCAATAATATGATCTCCGTTGTTCAAAAACTGGGCATAGATATTCAACGCCAGGAGTTGCCTGTACTTATACCACGTGTACTGTAAGGCTAATTAATAACTAGCAACATAGCATCTAGTGTCTGCTCTGGAGTTAATGAAGTATTATCAATAACATGCGCCCCATCAGGAACAATTAGTGGGGAATGAGCTCGCTCCATATCCCGTTGATCGCGCTCTTTGATATAGGAGAGCGCTTGCTCCAATGGTATGTCATTACCATACCTCACCTGTTGCCGTCGCCAACGTTGTGCTCGCTCTTGCTCTGAAGCAGTGATGTAAAACTTATATTCCGCATTCGGAAACACAACAGAACCAGAATCGCGCCCATCCACCACAACATCAACAGATTTTGCAACCCCGCGCTGCCATTGAGCAAGCTTTTTGCGCACAAGCATATTGCGACTAATCAGAGACGCAAATTGATCAATAGATTTTTCTTTCAAAAATGGCGTAATGTCACGCCCATCAAAAAAAATTTGTTCTTTCTCTTGATCATTATAACGGTACACAAAGCGACTCGGATCTATAACCGCGTTGATGTCATCAGAATTAGGATGTTCAAACTGTTCTTTTGTATATCCATATTCATTGTGCAAAATATACGCAACCGCTCGAAACAGAAGCCCCGAATATACATAATAGTAGCCCAACTTTTTTGCAAGCATGCGCCCAACTGTCGACTTGCCACTTGCCGTTGGACCATCAATTGTTATGATCACGATATCTCCTGTTGCTCACCAATATCAACACCAATAAGCTCAATATTAACACGCCCATTCCAATGATTCTCACTCACTTGAGCCGCAATCATGAAGGTGTCATTTTCTTGTTTGATCAGACGAGCGTAAAGGTCTGGTCGATTGAAGAATATCACCGGCTTGATCACTCCATCAGCAAATATAGAACATTTCACATGCGCCTCTTTGAGCAGTTGTGGTTTCTTAACAATCATCACATCGTCAATAACAAAAAGCGGTTGACCATTCTTGTGTCCAAATGGTTCTAGATGCTGCATATCACGTATAAATTTTTGATTAAAATCACTCAGTTTTGCCTGCGCATCGATTGAAATCTTTTGCTTTAGATCAAATGGCGTCAACTGTTTTGCAACAAGTTTTTCTAATGTGTCTTTGAGTTTCGGCAAATTTTCTTTTTTGATGGATAAGCCTGCTGCCTGCGAATGTCCACCGAACTGTATCAAATGTTCTCGTGCCTCATGCAGTGCATTAAACATATTAAATTCGTCAATTGAGCGACATGATCCTTTCAACAATCCATCATGTGTTTCATGAAATAAGATCGTGGGCTTTCCATACTCACCGACTAATCGAGATGCCACCAATCCGATCACTCCAGGAGTCCAATTTTTGCTCGAAGCTATTATCACGTTGCTCGTTGTAAGGTCAATTTCACCCGCATTAATCTTTTCACGAATCTCCATTAAAATAGACCGTTCTACCTCTTTTCTTGTTTCATTCAACTCTAAAAGGATCCGACCCACTTCTTGCACTTCACCCACATCAGAACCAATTAAAAATTTCACTCCCTGTCTAGGATCCTGCAATCTGCCCAATGCATTAATTTGTGGCGCAATTGAAAAACCAATATCAAGGGATGAAACATATGGCTTTGACAATTTTCCATTCTGTTTCAATGTTTTGAGAGAAATGCTCTCAACCGTATTAATATAATGCAAACCATGTCGCACCCAATATCGATTCTCACCATGTAATGGAACCACATCAGCAATCGTTCCCAATAATAGTAGCTCATATACCTTTGCAGGCATATCCATTCCCTTTTGCTCATACAATAATGAAAGAACTTTGAACGCAACACCAACACCGGCTAAATGCTTAAACGGATACGTGCAATCTTCTTGATTTGGATTCACGAATGCAAATGAGTCTGGAACATTCTGATGCGGGCGATGGTGGTCGGTAATAATAAGATCTATGCCCAGCTCTTTTGCCTTTAATGCCGGTTCAAATGCAGTGGTACCGTTATCAACCGTCATAATAACTTTGTAACCATTGCGAGCCGCTCGCTCAACAATTTTCGTTGAAATTCCATATCCATCACGAACTCGATGCGGCAAATAAAAGTTAACATTTGCACCAAGTGGCAACAGGCCAATCATCATAAGCGCCGAGGATGTAATACCATCAACGTCGTAGTCGCCAAAAATTAAAATTGGCTCTTTTTTCGTAATCGCATACAAAATACGATCCACCGACTTTTGCGCATCTTTTAATAATGAGGGATGAGCAACATCTTTTTCAAACGAGCTAAACAAGAAAGACCGAATCTGATCATGTTCCTGAAACCCTCGTGAAAACAGTGTGTGTGCAATCGGGATAGACAGGTTATACGTCGCCGCAATATTTGCAATGTGTTGATCACTTGGTTCTGGCATCCTCCATACATATTTCGCACCATAACAAAGCGAACTCATAACACACCCTTCACACCAATCACTCTGGTTTCAAGGTAGGAAAGAGAATAACATCCTTAATCGACGTCGTATTCGTTAACAACATCGTCAAACGATCAATCCCCATACCAAACCCAACCGTTGGAGGCAGTGCATGCTCAAGTGCAAACACATAATCGGCATCATAATGATGCGCTTCTGCGTCTCCACCTTCTTTTGCCTGCGCTTGTTGTTTAAAACGCTCAGCCTGATCAAACGGATCATTCAGCTCATTAAATGCATTGCATAACTCCATACCCGCAACAAACAGTTCAAAGCGAAGTACAAAATTAGGATTATTAGGGTCGCGTTTGGCAAGAGGAGATAGTTCAATTGGAAAGTGTGTAATGAAGGTTGGACTAATTAACTTTGGTTCAACAAGCGTATCAAAAAGTACGCATAACTTTTCGCCACATGAGACATCCTTTTTCTCAAGCTCAACATCATGTTTTTTCAATGTTGCATCAATAGAGTTCGGCGCAAGATCTTTCTCATCAACGTCTCCATACTTCACCACCGCATCATGCATCGAGATTCGTTCAAACGCACTACCAAAATCAATCGCATGATCACCAAATTGAACCTTTGTGTCGCCGCACACTGCCTGCACCACCGTTTGAATCATTTTTTCTGTAAAATCCATCATCCATTGATAATCATGATGTGCCACGTATAACTCGAGCATCGTAAACTCAGGATTATGCTTTGTAGAAATTCCTTCATTACGAAAAACTCTTCCAATTTCATATACCCGCTCAAAACCACCAACTGCTAACCGTTTCAAGTAAAGTTCCGGCGCAATGCGAAGATAAAAATCAGAACCAAGTGCATTGTGATGCGTAATAAACGGACGCGCAACGGCACCACCTGGAATCGGATGCAAAATCGGTGTTTCCACTTCAACAAACTGTTGCTCATCCAAAAAAGTTCGTAATGTTTTAATAATCTTTGCTCGATCATAAAACCGCTTACGGCTCTCTGCACTACTGATCAAGTCGAGATATCGCCTACGATATTTTATTTCAATATCTGCTAGACCATGAAACTTTTCTGGCAACGGATGCAGACATTTGCTCAAAAGCTCAAACGTTTTCACCTTGAGTGTAATTTCCCCCATCTTTGTTCGAAATGCTGTGCCATTCACCCAAAGAATATCCCCAACATCTACAAACTGTTCAAACTGCTCAAATGCAGTATCACCAACCGCATCTTTTCGAATATAAATCTGCAGCTTCCCAGTTCGATCCTGCAGATGCGCAAATACCGTTTTTCCATGCTTTCGCAACGATACAATACGCCCCGCAACTGCATACTCGTGAGATTCATCTCGCTCATCAAACTTTGAAAGCACTTCCTGCGCTGTTGCATCTACCGATTTAGATTCAGGCCATGGATTCAAACCAGCCTCACGCATCGCACGCACTTTTTCAACACGAACGAGATGCTCTTCCGAGGAAGATTGTTCTGCTTGTTTTATAGGAGTGTCATTATCTTTTTTCATGGGTACCGCACAAAATTAGACGAGTTACAATACATTAATTTGTAGATCAGTATAATTCATCGTTCGCAATTTGTCACCGCGAATCATAGCTACTCAATCATCATGCGATAGTTTTCTTCTACCTGATCCCAATTGACAATATTCCACCAACTCTCCACATACTCAGATCGACGATTTTCATACTGTAAGTAATAGGCATGCTCCCAAATATCCAATCCCATAATTACTTGCACTCCATAAGTCAATGGAGAATCTTGGTTGGCTGATTCACGAATTTCTAAATCACCATCTCTCGTAAAACAAAGCCACGCCCATCCGCTCCCAAAGACACCATTCGCTGTTGCGCAGAATTGTTCCCGAAATGCGTCGAAATCTCCAAAATATTTTTTGATTGCTATCGCAAGCTGACCATTCGGCTCACCACCTCCATCTTTTTTCATCACACTCCAAAAAAACGTATGATTATAATCTCCACCCGCATTGCGCATCACCGCTGTTCTAATAGATTCAGGAAGTTGATCCGGAGAGGCAAGCAACCACTCAAGTGATTCTTTATAGAATTGTGGATGATCCTCGAGCGCCTTGTTCAGCTTATTCACATAGCCCTGATGATGTTTTTCATAATGGATCCGCATAACACGCGCACTGATATACGGCTCTAATGCATCAAATGCATACGGCAATGGCTGTAGTTTGAACATAGAAATCCTTTCATATCCACTGTAATATCAAACTCGCGTCAGTATACCAAAACCAACTTATTGTAAAAGATAAATCTCTTCACCCTCACGAGCCATATGAAGCTGCTCGCGTGCAAGTTTTTCTTTATGAAATGGATCGTGCATCCAACCCTCAAGTTCAGTCGTTCGAACAACTATATCTTGCTGCATTGTTCCGATATGCCGTTCTATTGTTTCATTATCCTGTTGTAGTTGCTCAATTTCCCTCATGCCACCAACACCACACTGGTAAAACCACCCGAATATAATTACTTCAATCACAAAGGCTAGCCGCATCATTGTTCGCTTTCGAAGCATCATAACTCCACCTTGTCGCGATACGCATCCCTATCAATATCACGATATCGCGTTAAAAATGTCACATGCGGTATAGTTTGTTGTGCAAATGAATGCGCAAGTGCCACTGAACGGTGACGCCCTCCGGTACATCCAATTGCGATGTTCATAGAAAAACGCCCTTCTTTGAGTGACTCGTTCACCACATACGTTGCAAAAGAACAAAATCGTTCCCAATATTCCTGCACTGATTTTTGAGCAAAGAGATAGTCAAGAATAGGTTTATCGGTTCCATTCAACTGTTTGAGTGAAGGTTCAAAATAAGGATTAGGCAAAAAACGAACATCAAACAACAAATTACTTTCCAACGGCACTCCATATTTAAACCCAAACGCCATAACAGTCACCACCATCTGTTGCTGCTTTTCGGTACAAAACGTACGGATCACAAAATTTCGCACCTGATGAATCGTCAATTGATCAGTATCCAACACCACATCAGCCATATCGCATAATGGCTGCAAGATCTTTTGCTCTTGCCGAATGGCATCGGAAACGTCACTTTGTGTATTTGAAAGCGGGTGCTTACGCCTCGTCTCTTGAAACCGTTTCAATAAAACTGGGTAACTCGAAGAAACAAAAACTATTTTTAACGAAAATGGCCACACCGTTTTCAATCGATACAATTTATGGAGCGTTATATCAAGATCACTGCGCACATCAATACCAAGCGCAATACGATGGTGCGAAATCTCAGCCTGAACAGTCGATTCAAAAAACTGCTGAAGGAGCACTCCTGGCAAATTATTTACACAAAAAAAACCAATGTCCTCCAACGAATGAAGAACAGTATTTTTTCCTGCGCCAGAATAGCCTGTTACAATAACAACTTGTGGCAATTCCTGGCACACACCACCAGCCTGAGACGCAGTTGTGCGCTTTTGCATATTTCCTCCTCTGTATATTCATACACAACTCTAGAATATTCCGTTCATTACTCGCTACCCTCATCATACATAGCAACTATATACCAAACAAAGACAACACGTAATGAAAAAGGGAAGAATATGAAAAAAGCACTGCTCCTCATCCTTCTACCACTCTCACTCCACACGAAAAATGAACAGACGAATCCATTTGATCAAACAGCCTATCAATGGACACGAACCTTCGCAGAAGTTATGCAACTTGCCAACAAAAAACATTACAAAATTGCAAATCTCGAAGAGGCAATGATTAGAGCAATCGATGCTTTTTTAAGCTACCTTGATCCTCACTCCAGCTTTTTAGATCCAAAAACCTATAAGCTCATGCTTGATCAAACAAGCGGACAATTTTTTGGCATCGGTGTTGTCATTGATAATACCAGGAAAGCGAAAGACAAATACCTCACGATTGTCGATACCATACCCGATGGCCCTTCCGATAAAGCTGGTGTAAAACCATTAGATAAAATCATAGAAATAGAGGGACAACCACTTGAAGGAATGTCAACCGAAGAAGCAACTACAAAACTGAAAGGGCAACGCAACACGACTGTCAGTATTAAAGTGTTACGAGAAAATCATCCAGATTTGATCGCGTTAGACATTGTGCGTGATGTCGTGAAAGAGCAAAATTCGATGAGTTTTCATATCAAGAGCCACAACATCTATTACATATCGCTGAATATGTTCACTGAAAATGCGGTCAAACAGATAGAAGAGTTGCTACGACAATCAGCAGAAAAACCGTACAAAGGTCTCATTCTTGATCTACGAAACAATTCTGGAGGATTACTCAGTGCTGCAATCGATATCGCAGGCCTCTTTCTCGATAAAGGCAGTTTGGTTGTTGTTACCAAAGATAAACAGGATAAAGAAATAGAACGATATGTAACCAAAAAGGATCCGGTCGCCAATAACAAGTTGCCTATCTTTATATTAATCAACAACTACACTGCATCTGCTGCAGAAATTCTAGCAGCATGCTTGAAAACTCATTCTGATGAACTGGCTAAAAAATATCCAACCGCTTCCAAATCTCTCGTATTCCTTGTTGGAACCAACAGCTTCGGTAAAGGATCTGTCCAAGAGGTCATACCGGTCAGCAATAACTGCGCTGCCAAAATTACTACCTCTCTTTATTTTCCAAATAACACCAATATCCAAGGGGAAGGAATTCAACCTGATTTTGTTGTTGATCGTAGCTTCCCACCAACTGAACAGATGAAGTGGTTTACAAAGCATTACGGACGCGAAAAAGCTTTAAATAACTACATCAAAAAAAATGGTGAAGCAACAGAGGCGAAAACGGACGAACCTCCGAAACCAAAACAGCCTGTTCGTTGGATAGAGCGAGCCAAAGAGATGCTCCAGACGGATAACCAACTGCGTGAGGCTATCAGTCTCATTAACCTGCTACACGTCTTTCAAGGCCTCTGCCCGAATAAGGTCTGCAATAGAACAAAGGCTGTCGAACAACTCAAGGATAGCCATATTACCCATGACACGCTCGATATAGAAGAAATGAAGCTCTAGAGGCTAAAACCAAACATGTTTATTGCCGCAAATTTGAACCAATCAATCGCCCCTTTTTCCCGTATAAACAGGGGCAAATCGCCCCTCGCGTTTGACAAATGGAATAGAAGGCGTATGATAAAAATGTAAAAAACAGGTACAATCGTTTTTATGAATGGGAAAAAACGCATGTGTCGAAAGAATCGTTATCGTATGATGGTGACCATATATTCAAGTATCGTGTTCTTGTTATTATTTACACTCGTCCACAACAATCCACCACAAAAAAGGGAAATCACAAACCTCTCATCTTTTTATCAACAAAACTAAATATCGTATTGCTCACTCACTACACTGAAATCTAAACCATATCAAAAGGGAGATATTATGGCAGTTCAACTCAATGAAAGTGCGGTTTCATTTGCAAAACAGCTTATTCAGCAAGGCAGAGTCGATAAAGAAGGTGATTGGTCTGATCATCAACCAACTTCAGACGAAGAAAATGATTTTATCGAAACGCATGGGTATGAAACCTATGGCAACTGGTTTTTGGGGATCAACCCTGATGCAAGCCCCGAAACAAAAGAACGATACGAATTTCCGTATGGCAATTTTAAGATGCTATGCCGCAGTGGGCTCATTGCTGCCGAACAACGTGCAGGACAATATAATCACGACGCAATTAAAGATGCCGCACGCCAACTGCTCGACATGATTGGATAAGCTACACCGGCTCAAACTGAAAATTTAAAATACGCTCACATATCTCGAGCTGCTTTTGCAGTTCATGCCAATTTTGTGCACCAAGATGAATAAGGGCGTACCGGTAACTTTTGCCATCTTGAAATGCATCAGAAAGAAGATCCCCCCGTTTCACAAAGCATTGTACGCGCGCATCGGGAAACAGTTTATACACCGTCTCTAATTCTTTCACGCTGGGTGCGTAAGCCACCCGTTTATTTTCAAACGTTCGCAACACACACGACGCTGCAACCTTGTGAAGTCCTTTTCTTTTTGTAAGAGATGGCTTTTCGCCAACTGCCAACTGCGCTAACATTTGATACGTATTCGTGCCATCAACTTTTTCGTAAAGATCGGCAAACTGCGAAGCCGCTCGAGGATTGACCTCAATGATGTATGCTCGATCATCCTTTGGATTGTACATATACTCAATATTGAAAAATCCATTATCAAATCCAGTTTTTTTCATCAGAGTTTTGGCAATAGATGCCATACGATTTTGCACAGACCTAGATAACGATGAAGGATATTCAAACCGCTTAAAGCATATGGTTCCTGGAAACATAATCGAATCAGTAACACCCAAAATTGTTATCTGACCATCGCATATAAATCCTTCGAGTGTACACTGCTCTCCCGATAATACCTCCTCGCCAAGCAGATACTGTGCACCAAACGTAAAATCGGTGTAGTTTTCCACAAACCAATTGAAATGTTCTAAAAAGTTGCGATGTAGTTTCGTATTCTGTACCCAATATCGCAATTCATCTACTATGCGTACCTCATTAGCAAGCATAGAAAGAAATGATTTTACTGGCTTTAAAAACAAGGGCAACGGAACTGTATCCAGCTCAGAGTCATGATCAGGATCAAGAAGCTGGAACCACGGCGTTGCATCAGGAACATGCTGTCGTTGCCAACAACGAGAATAATATTTATGTTGATGTCCAATCATCACGCAAGGGTCGGGTGCTTTCAGCCCAACCTGCTGCGCTACAATACTCGCCAAAATAGGACCAGGATAATCTCTGGAAAATAAGAGGCCATCGATCCGATGCTGCGAAACTAAATCAAAAACCGTTTTGAGCATCTGTTCCGCACGAAAATCATATTCACGAAACTCAATACCACCACATATATTTTTTTGAAATGCACGCTCATCATAATCATAAAAAATGAAAGTATAGGGCAGCGCAAGCCTCTTTAATTCACGCCGATCGCGCTCAGTCGGACATACGACAAGAATTGTTTTCATAAAAAATCAAAATCAAATAATAGTATCCACTCTGTATCCTTTTTATTTTGTTATTTACAACGCAACAAAATCAAGCAATGTCGATCGATACACCATAAAAGAGGGAGGGCACAATAAAAATGGGCCCTCCCTCGTACATATCTAACATAATTCAAAGTATGGCTATGCTATCTCATGAAGCGTACTCGCTATGTCATCTAATTCAGAGATAATGCTTCCAACCTCATGCATTTTTGCTGCCAGCAACTCCAGCTGACCCTCAGGGGCACTTACATCAAGCTTACCCACTGCAGATCTGCCGCGTATAAAGGCGTCATATTCTTCCTTTTGTTCCGCGTTAGCAAACATATAGAAAAGCTGACGCTTTAAAAACTGCACATCAGCCTCATTATGACCCGCGCCTTGCAACACAACACACTTCGTGTCAATCAACTGCGCAATCTGACTCAAGGCCATCTCTATACCATAATCACTCGTTGTGCCAATAAAAGGGTAAACTTCGCGGTAATTAATACCAAACGTATCAACAAGGTTCTGGCTGAAATTGTCCAGGTACGTATCCTCGAGCCCAGCATAGTATTCCTCAAGCGGAAGACTTTTTCTCATTGCGCCTACAATACGTACTATCAAAGCACTGAACAGTTCTTTAAACACCCGGATCTCTCTTTCAAGAACATGTTGTACGCCATGCACTCCTTTGCCCTGTATTGCTTGGCAAATCTCGGCGATCTTTTCTGTATCAAACGATACACGTTCCAGCTCCTTGGAGAACAAACTCCTTCCAACAAAGCGTATATATTCATTAAGATCATTACTCGTTCTCGCCCACAGCATAATCACTGTTTCTTCTGGTTCCCCATTCTGGGAAAATCGAGTATAAATACCTATTGCCATCTTATATGTAACAACTGCCGCCATCGTAGCAAGTGCCACATTACCACCAGAAACAACGGGAACTACCGATAGCACACGTCCACATGCAGACAGTGCCTGAGGAGCAACATACGGAACAAGCGCATTACTTCCTTGCACAACGCCACCTCCATATAGCTTCGCCCACATGCCTGCCATCATTCCATATAATGACGTTGCAGCATTTTTTGCAAAACTACTCGTAACAGCACTTTTTAATACACAGACAACACCTTCATCCACAGCAGAAGCCCCAGTCCATGCTAAAAAATACCTTTTGAGATTTGAACGGCGTGAAACTGCAGCGTTTGGATTAAATGGAACAATTTTCCAATCTTCTTTAAAATCAGGAGTCTGTGTCCCATGCTCCTGCGTAGCAGGAACTACCACCCAACCTGATCCTATATCATCACATTCCATAGCTCGGGCTGGAATACCTATCACGGACACCATGAGCAAGAGAGATAACAATCGCTTTTTCATGAGAAGTCCTCCATTTAAAAGGCTTTACAGCATTGATCGCTGTATTAATAAAATACCACCATTACATAGCTCATTATACCCTAAACCAGGGCACCTATCAAAAGGGTGCAAATGGGGGATAAAAAAGCCTCGATCACCGTTCCTATTCGACAGTTACCGATTTGGCCAGATTTCGTGGTTTATCGATGGGACAATCAAGCTCTTTGGCAATAGCATAGAAAAGAAACTGCATCAATCCTGTCATAGCTAATGAGCCGAGAAGCGGTTTTACACGTGGTATCACAAAGGCCACATCCGCTATATCGATAAGATGCTGTTGATCCTCAAAGGCAAAGGCGGTCACTTTGCCTTTGCGAGCTTTAATCTCCTGCACATTTGAGACTATTTTTTGATATACCACAGGATCCTGGTGAGAGAACACAAATGACATCATTCCCTCATCAATAAGCGCAAGGGGGCCATGCTTGAGTTCTCCTGCTGGATAACAGGTCGCAAAAATATAGGCAATCTCTTTGAGCTTTAACGCCGCTTCAAGCGCAAACGGATAACTGATATGCCGGCCCAAAAAAATCATATTTTTATATTGCGCATACTGTTTTGCATATGTTTGCATAATCTGCATCTTGTAGTTTTCAATGCAATTTTCAAGCACCTCAGCCACTATAAGCAAATCCTCTTCTGCACGCTTCATTTGATCATACGAAATCAACTTTTTTTCAACGGCAATGCGATGAGCAAGCCAGTAAAGGGCCGCAATCTGCGTCGAGAATGATTTCGTTGATGCAACGGCAATCTCGCGTCCCGCTTGCGTGAGAATAAACCCATCACATTCACGCACCATTGTACTCGATGAAACATTCGTCACCGCAACGGTAGGCAATGCCAACGCTTTAATAAGACGAATCGCTTCTAAGGTATCTGCCGTTTCGCCTGATTGAGAGAGTGCAATGTAAAGGCTGTTCTCTTGCGCAAATAATGACATGTGCCGAAATTCAGAGGCCAAATGCAATCGAGTAGGAATCATGCAGATTGTTTCAAAGAAAAACTGCGCAATATATCCCGCATGCCATGAGGTGCCACACCCAAGTAAATTCATCGAACTGAGCTTCGCGATATCGAGAGCGGTTGTCCCCATGTGATCCCATATCTGATCGTGGATTGCGTGCAGAAAATCAACCGTATTGTGAATTGCTCCCTTCTGCTCATAAATTTCTTTGAGCATGTAATGGTCATGCCCCTGTTTTTCATACATATCCCAACTGATTTCCACCTCCTGTACCAGTATCGGCAAAGGAGTTCCATCAAATCGGTATAGCTCAATCATGTCTTTGTGAACTAATGCAAAACTTTCATCGGGAAGAAACAGTACTTTATTGGTCTTACCGGCGAATGCAAGCATATCAGAAGCCACAAACATCTCTCCATCACCAATCCCAATACACAGCGGAGAGCGCTTGCGAACCAGAAGCATACAATCCGACCGCCCTTGTGTAATCGCAATAAACGCATAAGCCCCCTGCAACGATTGCACCAAATCAACAACCGCACCCTTAAATGTTTTATGTGCCTTGAGTGACGATTCAAAGAGATGCGCTATCGTCTCAGTATCGGTATCAGAATGAAACGAATGACCAGAACGAAGGAGTTGTTTTTTTAATTCACTATGATTTTCGATGATGCCATTATGCACAATCGATATAGTTTTTTCACAATCAAAATGAGGATGCGCATTGGCAACAGATGATGCACCATGCGTAGACCATCTGGTATGACCAATCCCTAAAAAACCATCGACAGGATTGTGCTCAAGTTCTTCACGCAAATTATACAGTTTACCCTCAGCCTTAACATACAAAAGTCGATTATCATCAGGCTGCAGACATGCAAAACCAGCAGAATCATAGCCACGATATTCAAGACGAGCAAGACCTTCCATAACAAATGCCCTGCTATACTCGTTACCTATATAGCCTACTACACTACACACCGTCGATCCTTTTTTATAGACTCATCCCACTACATTGCGAGATGCACACGGATATTATCGTTTTACAAATTGGAACTTACGACGAGCACCTTTTTGACCAGGCTTCTTCCGCTCTTTAACACGAGCATCAACCGTAAGCAAATTATGTTCACGCAAAAGAGGGCGAAGCGTTTCATCAATTTGAAGCAACCCTCGAGAAATCGCCAACTTCACCGCATCAGCTTGTGAAACCTTACCACCACCACGCACCGTTACTTTGATATCATAGTGAGAACTAATCGGCACAACTCGCATAGGCGTTTCAGCCATTTTCGTATCGAGATTTGTATCAAAATACTCTTTGATATCACTGTTATTTACACGAACTTTGCCTTTTCCTCGGCGAAACCATGCGCGAGCCACTGATGATTTACGACGACCCACACCATGTGCTAATGACGTATTTTTCTCTACAGCTTTTTCCTGTGTTTGTGCCATAGTACCTTTAAACCTTTCTTATATCGAATTGCCTACTTTGCGGCTTATAATAGCTTTTATAGTAGTAAAACCCTGCGCAATTGTCAAAATCAACTCCACTCTTTCAGTGGCCAGCCAGTAATTTCATATAAAAAATCACTGTATTTCTATGAAGCCCAGCCTACGCTTACTGTGTCCGCCATAGCTCCAAAAGGAGCGACGGCTGGATCCGGGACATCCGGCTTGGCAAGCTACGGCGGGCAACCTGCCTCAATTTTCTATCAATGAAAAATCCTGTGAAAAAACTGGCCTGTCAGCCGGAGCCTTGGAGCAGGTTGGAGCCGATGATCGGATTTGAACCGATGACCTACTGATTACGAATCAGTTGCTCTACCCCTGAGCTACACCGGCCTCCAAGGGTTTTAGTATAGCAGCTTTCCAAGAAGATCAAAACAAGAAAACGAAACTACCGTCGCTCTTCGAATGATTCCTGACAGACGATACATCGAGCTGCATTTGGATATGATTCTAAACGTTTTTCAGAGATATCTTCACCACAATCAATGCAAATGCCATATGTGCCTGCATTGATCTTTTCAAGCGCCTGCTTAATGCGATTATATTCCATTATTTCAGCATCCTGAAGAGAGTTCCGCAATGTTTCCATTGTCGCAGAAAGTGCCTCGTCGCCCGGATCCTGTACTTGATCGTCACTGACTTTTTCTTTTGCCGAACGTTGCAGCTGCTCTTCTATCTCATTCCGACGCCGTGTCAACGCATCCTTGATTTCCCCCAAATTGCGCTTTTTTACACTCATCCCTTTTCTTCCTTTTTTTTTGAAAAAATTGCTTCAATATATGCTGTGCATCGCCAGCTACAACACCTCCCTTTACCTGAACGTCTTTCTTGTATACCGAAGATATAGCTATATTGTCAAGCTGATAGCCAAAGCGCGGTGACTCTGTAGCATACACTATCCCTTGCAACCTACTTATTTGAATCAAACTCATACACATTCTACATGGTTCAAGTGTTACATAGATGATGCAGCCATCGAGTCGCCAATCCCCTTTTTTTCTCGTTGCCTGTTCAAGTGCAATAATTTCGGCATGTGCGAGTTGCGTCTTTTTGCGCTCAACTTGATTATAGCCCTTCCCAATGATCGTACCATTGGCATCAACAACTATGGCACCAATGGGCACCTCATCAATGCACTCAGCCTTGCGAGCCATATCGAGCGCTTTACGCATATAATATTCCTCATCATACAGCAGAATCGTTCCCTCTCTTTTGCCCCTCAAAAAAAATAGCATGGATATTGAAAAGTAGAAAAAAACAGAATAATACTTTAAACTGTTGTAACGGTTATCTTAGTATACCCATGAACATAAAATTTGCTATCTAGCTAGCCATTACTAAAGGGCTCAATAAATGAGTACTGATTCTGGAAATAAACCAAAAGAGTATAAAGCTCATGCTATTAAAGTTATCGAAGGTCTTGAGGCTGTTCGAAAACGTCCCGCTATGTATATCGGTTCAACAGGACCGCAAGGATTACATCATCTTGTATATGAAGTAGTCGATAACTCAGTAGATGAGGCACTTGGCGGACACTGCAATCTGATTACTGTTACGTTAAACAACGATGGTTCGTGCTCGGTAGAAGATAACGGGCGAGGTATCCCAACCGATATCCATCCAACCGAAAAAGTATCTGCTGCCCAAGTAGTACTGACAAAACTGCATGCCGGCGGTAAATTCGACAAAGATTCTTATAAATTTTCTGGCGGCCTTCATGGGGTTGGTCTTTCGGTCGTAAACGCACTTTCGGAAGAACTTGATCTCACGGTATATCAAGACGGAAAAATTTATACGCAAACCTACATGCGCGGCAAACCACAAGCGCCTTTACAAGAAGTAGGCGAAACCACAAAACAAGGCACGCTAATTCGCTTCGTACCGGATCCAAAAATCTTTCAAGAAACTGTGACATTCAGTTTCGACACACTGTCAGCACGGCTCCGTGAACTGGCATTTCTTAATAAAAATCTTCGCATCATCATTACTGATGAACGGAACGAAAGAAAGCATGATTTTTATTTTGAGGGAGGTATCGTTTCATTCGTTAAAGAAATTAACAAAAAAAAATCGCCTCTCTTTGCAGATGTCATCTACTTTGAGCACAGTGATGATGTTAATATTCTCGAAATAGCCATACAATATAATGATGGCTATGGAGAACAACTCTTTTCGTTTGTAAATAATATTAATACTACTGAAGGAGGGACGCACCTCTCCGGATTCAAATCTGCTTTGACAAAAGTATGCAATCGTCGCGCACAAACGCTTCAAATCCTCAAAGCCGGAGAAAGCTTTTCAAGTGAAGATGTTCGTGAAGGCCTTGTATGCGTTATTAGCATGAAAATCCCTGAGCCTCAATTTGAAGGGCAAACAAAAACCAAACTTGGCAATAGCGAAATTAAGGGCATCGTTGATTCATGGACCTTTAGTAATCTTGATTCATTTTTTGAGGAAAACCCCTCAATTATTAGAAAGATTTTACAAAAAGCAGAAATTGCAAAACGAGCTCGAGAAGCTGCAAAGAAAGCCCGTGATTTAACACGACGAAAAACTGTTCTTGAATCTACAATCCTCCCGGGAAAACTTGCCGATTGCACCAACGAAGACCCAACTCAAACAGAACTGTTTATTGTAGAGGGTGATTCTGCAGGCGGTTCGGCAAAACAAGGCAGAGATAGAAATAACCAGGCAATCTTGCCACTGAAAGGTAAAATTTTAAATGTGGAAAAAGCACGGCTCGACCGCATCCTTTCTAATGAAGAAATCAAATCATTGATAGCCGCAATCGGAACGGGTATCAGTGACGAATTTAACATTAAGAAAGCTCGATATCATAAAATTATCATCATGACCGACGCAGATGTTGACGGTGCTCATATTCGCACATTATTACTTACGTTCTTCTTCCGCTACATGCGACTCATTATTGAAACGGGATATCTTTACATCGCACAGCCCCCTCTTTACAAGGCAAAGATTGGGAGAAAAGAACAGTATCTCAAAGATGATACCGCACTCAAGCAGTTTCTTTTTGAATGGGCACAAGAACAAACAGAGCTCTTTATCGATACAAAGCCTCTCGACAAATCAATCTGGAGCCAACTGCTTCTTGATGCACAACAGTACGATGAACTTCTCATGCAGATAAGTCCACGCTTCACTGTAAGTTATGATCAATGCAATAAAATTGTAAAAGCGTTGGTCAAAACACCCTGGAAAGAGGGAGAGGATTTAGAAACTCTTATTGCAAATCTACAACAATCGTTCCCGAACTATGTTATTGAACTGGAAGAAAAAAAGCTCTCTCCTGAAGAAGAGCTCGAAACAGAAATACCGTTCACAGAATATTTACGATTCACAATTAGGAACAATGAGTGGAAAGTGCCCATCGCCTTTTTCACCGCTCCTGAAGCGCGAGAGCTGATCAAAAGAGCAGAACTTTTGAAACCACTTACACAATCATGGCGTCTGCAAATTATCGGAAAAGATCGATTCATTGAGGGTGATGATATCATGGAACTTGTACGCGGCATTAGCAGCATCAGTAAACCTTTCATGAACATACAGCGCTATAAAGGTCTCGGTGAAATGAATCCTGAACAACTCTGGGAAACATCAATGGATCCTGAAACACGAAGTTTTTTGAAAGTTTCCATCGAAGATGCGCTTGAAGCAGATCGTTGGTTCACCACTTTGATGGGCGATGATGTACAAGGCAGGAAAGAGTACATTGAGAAGTATGGTCAATTTGTGAAAAATTTGGATGTCTAGTATGAAACTATCGGTTTTTATTTTTGTGTTGCTTGCAGCACAATCTATCTCCGCCGGTAAACCATTACGAATTATAGAGTTTGCACTCTCTGAATACGCAAACAAAAATAATCAATCGCAAGAATCGACAAAAATGGCAGATCTTTTTGATTCAAAATCAAGCCCTCACGGTCAACGCGCAACACGATCCAAGACAGTATCGCGCTTATGCGCAAGGAATGTGATGCGACGACAATTGAGAGATAAACAGTGAAAATCTTAAACAGTATCATTTCTTTCATCAAAAAACATAACTTGATCTCACCATCATCTGAGATTGTGCTTGGCCTTTCAGGAGGCCCAGATTCTATCTTTTTGCTACAACTCTTATGTCATTTGCGAGACACGGGAGCTCTCAAGAAAGTTATTGCTGCACACCTCGATCATGAATGGCGATCTGATTCACAAGAGGATGTCGCGTTTTGCGAGCAAGCCGCAGAAACTCTCAATGTTTCGTTTATCTGTGCTCGCCTTTCAGATTTTTCATCTAAACTGTCACGCAGCGGCTCGCAAGAAGATGTTGGTCGCCAAGCACGGAGGCTGTTTCTTGAATCGGTTATGAAAGAGCAAAATGCAAACGACATTGCACTAGCACACCATTTGCAAGATCAGGAGGAAACATTTCTTATCAGACTAATTCGCGGAACAAGCTTAACAGGGTTATGTGCCATGTGGCCCAAGCATGGCCCATACATTAGACCACTGCTTGAAACAAATAAAAATGAGATCGTGCAGTATCTTGATGAACATGCCATTGCATATCTTGTCGACCCAACCAATGAATCACCCTCTTTTTTGAGAAATCGAATTCGAAAGAGCGCATTGCCAGCACTCCAGGATTGCGACAAACGATTTGATAGTAACTTTTTAGCCACACTCACTCGCCTGCAAGGTATTGAATCTTATTTAGCACAGCATACAAAAGAACTTCTCAAAACAATCACGCATCGTAAAGACGGTGATATAATCATCGATATCCATGGGTTGCTCAAATTTCCTATTGCTATGCAATATCGTCTGCTGATGGAATGGTTATGCGCATGCCAAGTATCATTTCCGGTCTCACAATCCTTTCTTGATGAAATCATCCGATTTTTCAAACAACCAGAGAGCAAAGAGCACGAAATTCATCATCAGTGGACAATAAGCAAAAGAAAAGGGATGGCCGCGTTGAAAAAACGTTAAAATACTGCTAAAATGGAGTTCTGAGTTATTTTGGAGGTTATTATGAAATGGTCTTATAGTATTTTATCTCTGCTTTTTTGTGTTGTTACATTGAGCTTGCCAATGGATCACTCCGATCAGTTAACAGCTCTCTTGTGGGAAAAGGCAAAGAAAACGAAGGCACTACAAGCTAACCGTGGGTTTAAGGATCTTGTTCGGTATCTTCACAAATGCAACATGAATGTTGCATTCTTTATATCGAGCTTGGCAAAAGCAAAAATAGATCTTGCTCGTGCACAATTCAGCTTATCAAGCCAAGAATTGGAACAGTATAACAACACCCTTATCTTTCTGCACGATAAAGCATCGCGTACCCAGAACTTCACATACCACTGTCTGTTACCTCATCCCCGGCTTCAATGGCCTGCAAATCTCAGAGTTTCCATGGGCCCTTTTGCACCAGCTGTCTCACATGAGACACACCCATGTCAATGCTGCAGCAATCCAATTCTCTATTTACCCTATAATTTTTTTTCTTACCATCCATGCCAGCAACAGTACATACTTTGTCATGAATACACACATCTATGCAAAATGCATAGCACAGAACGTCATACGATTGCCACGCTTATACAACAAAGAGAATCTCCTGATGCAGAAGATATTTTCAACTCTCCAGCGATGAAAAAACTGATGCGCGCGCAGGAATACCAGGCAGATTGGCTTTCACTCCTCATAGAAGATCCTCACTGTATTATAACAGGCATGCATGGGTACCTGAATAATGATACGCCGAAAACTCCGACTCATCCAAGCGATAGAAATCGCTTGCTCTGGATTCGTCAATTCAAATCACTCATTGAGGCAGAACAACGTATTTTGGCAACACCACCCCCACTCATGTAATGGCATCTGAATAAAACAACTATTTCATAATGCGCCATAATGCGGTATTATAAATAAAAATGTAATTCACAATGGGGCGTGTGTAATGACTCAAAAAATTTCTCCATACTACGGTTTTTTGATCTTCATACTCAGCCTTCTGCTCAATACACTCCTGCTTATCATGCTCGTCATCGTACCCCTTGAAAATTCACAACAGGAAGCAACCGTTTTGCTTGCTCACGATGAAGAACAACCACAGCCAGAACGGGATTGGGTCACGATTAACAACGCTCTGCCTGCAACACAAGCACCAACACCCCAACCACAAGAACAAGCCACACCAGAGATACCCGCCGAACAGGTTGCGAAAGAAGAACCTCCACAAGAAATACAACACGAACTCAATGAACAGGCAATAGAGAATGCAATTTCGATCGCCAATAAATTGCTGGCCCAGGCCAAACAATCCACACCAAAAGAAGAAGAAAAACAACTCGCCAAAACACCTGAAGCTCTGATAAAACCTCCAGCATCTATTACGCTTGCACAATTAACACAAGGATTTTTGCAACATTTACAAGAAAGTCCTATGGCAGTACGAGGCAATCGTGATGGCCAAGCAAGCATGGAACAGTTACAACACATTCACTATTGCCAAAAAATTATAGGGTGTGTCGTTACCTCGTATAAAATTAACAGAACAAACACAATACAGAGCCATGGCATGCAACCAACGCGCATACAGCTCGCACTCAATCGAGATGGAACCATTCATACACTCAATATCGTCCAATCAACAGGAAATCATACAACTGATCAGTTTTTACTCCACATGTTTCAAGATGCAAGCAGCTCATTTCCGCCGCTACCCTCTTCGTTTAAAGAACATCCATACTACCTGCCCCTCTTTAACGTCGATAGGTTAGAGGCGTTTCAATCGGAAAATGGATGGTACATTGATAACACAGTACGATAAATATGAAAAAAGCTTCACGCATTTACACGCTCCGTGGTAGCGTATACAATAATATCGAATATTGTACTGGAGATTGTCGTGAAGAGTTCCATCACATTCATACTGCTCGCATCCACAACAGCAGTTTGTGCCTCTACCTCCGACTGTGACATTCTGCTTGCACCGCGCTGGGATAACCTTGAAAAAAACAATATGCAAGAAAAACAGTTGGGCGGGAAATGGGTTTTGGTCGGCAGTATCACTTTCCACAAAACATCAACACTGTCTGCAAAACTTGGAAGGATTAGTTTGCAGTGGCGTGGTGACCATATTGATCATTTGAGCGGCTCACTCTTCAAAAAACCTTCGGACAAAAATTTCATGCCCATTGAAGACAACCTTCTATGTGACGGATCGTGGAATAAACGGAATCAATGTCTTACGCTCGATTTTTGTAATAAAAAACAGACACTTGGAGCACTAAACATCTTCTATCTGGTTCTAACCGTCCCTCCATCGATCGAACTAACATTACAAAGCGGACACTTTAATCTCGTACAAACCAATTTGCCCGATACATTCTACAAAAATAATCCTGGCCTAAAACTTGATCTTGCTCAGCTTCACTCTCCCCGTATGATAGCCACATAACCCGCAACTCGCTTGACACCTCACCCAATCCCAGTACACTTTGTGCCGAAGCAACTCTTATAATAAGGTAAAAAAGATCATGGCTCGCGTTGTCATTATTGGTGCAGGGTTAACCGGCATTTCTGCCGCCTATCATCTTGAGAAAGAATCATTTTTTGATTATGTGATGTTTGAAAAAGAAAAGGAATCGGGCGGACTATGTCGGTCAGTATCACAAGATGGTTTTACATTCGATTACACAGGCCATCTTCTTCACGCCCAGGATCCATACTTTTATACACTACTCAAAACTATTGTCGGGCTCGAAGCCCTCAACACCATCCAGCGCCGCTCCTACGTATATTCTCACGGCAAATATACACCATACCCATTTCAGGTAAATCTCCATGGCCTACCATCTAAAATCATCGTTGAATGCATTACACAGTTTATCAATCGTCCATACATCAAAGATCCCAAAAATTTTCGAGATTGGGTACTCGCCACATTTGGCTCAGAAATAGGAAAACAGTTCTTTTTTCCCTATCAGCAAAAGATTTTTTCACACAAAATCACACAGCTAACGGCCAAATGGACACAACGATTTGTACCAAATACTTCTCTTGAAAAAATTCTTTTCGGGGCTCTTTCCGATTGCTCACGCAAACAAGAAATCGGATATAATGCTCGATTTTTCTATCCAAAGCAATACGGCATTGCAACGTGGGTCAATCGGTTGGCACAGCAAATTCTCAATTCCATACAAACGGAATGCGCTGTAACATCTGTGGACATGAATAAAAAACTGGTCACGTTTGCAAATGGTCACCGCGAACCGTATGAAATCCTTATATCAACAATGCCTCTTGATCTACTGCTTGATTTACTCATTGAAAAAACGGATACACAGCTCAAACAAGCACGCCCCAATTTGCAATGTAATAGCGTGATCAACTTTAATATCGGCGTTAATCATCCCAACCTTTCTAAAAAACATTGGGTATATGTTCCTGAAAAAACCTATCCTTTTTATCGTATTGGATTTTGGCATAATTTTTCGCAAGATATGGTACCACCAGGATGTAGTTCTCTCTATGGAGAATGTGCGTATAAAAATAGATCAAGGCGATGGAAAAACTATACACTGAAACAATCGCTCTCTCTTGCAAAGACAATGCACGGTATTTCACCATCAGATATTGTAACAGAAAAAATTATTACTATTCCTCATGCATACGTCACATATACTGCATGGCGAGAACAAAATCTTCCCCGTCTTTTGCAAAAACTAGAAGATCAAAACATATACTCAGTCGGCAGATACGGCGCATGGAAATATTCGAGCATGCAAGATGCTGTATTAGATGGAAAACAGGTTGCTCACGAAGCAATAAAACGATTAGAGCAAACACTCCCACTCATTAATATCCCAAAACAAATACACGAGGTATCAAAAACATGAATATATGTGCTCAGTCATCACTCTCACGCGAAACACTCCTCTTTTTACTTTCAATCCTGGCTGCTCCATTCCAAGAATGCAAAGGCCAACACCTGACAAAGCTACAAACCTTTTATAAGGGTAAGCGAGTAGTGGTCACTGGTGGTTGTGGATTTATCGGATCACATCTTGCACAAAAACTCGTAGAGTTCGGCGCGCACGTTACCATTATTGACAATCTACTGACAGGATCGATGGAAAATATTGCAGCGTTTAAAGATAGGGTACACTTTATCAACGGAAATATAGTTGATCCCGCACAATGTGACGCTGCAATAGTAGGCACTGATATCGTTTTTCATCTTGCAGCCTTTGTTTCTGTTCCTGCATCGATCGACGATCCCTATACGTGTCATGAAACGAATGTGAACGGAACATTCAACGTTTTGCAATCAGCAAAAAAACATGGCCTTGATCGACTGATTTTTTCTTCAACCTCCGCAGTGTACGGCCCTCGAGAAGATCGATGTTATGAAACAGACTTACACCTCAATCCAATATCACCCTACGGTGCAACCAAATTAATGGGTGAACTGTACTGCAAACAGTTTACAGCACTGTATAGTCTATCCTGCGTGATGCTTCGCTATTTCAATGTATACGGGCCACGTCAAAACCCAAACGCACAATACGCCGCCGTTGTAGCAAAGTTTCGATATCATATGGAACGTAATGAACCGATCATCATTTTTGGCGATGGAACACAAACGCGGGACTTCGTTTCTGTTGAGGAAGTGGTATACGCCAATCTGCTTACCGGCATGGCACCCAAAGAACAAGTTGCCGGCCAGATATACAACATTGGAACTGGAACCTCAGTCTCTCTGCTTGAACTAGCAAAACAGATGAAAAATCAATACCCAAACTACACCACTACAACCCAATTCAAGCCCGCTCGCGATGGTGATGTCAAACATACGCAGATGAGCGCAGAAAAATATGAAACACTTAAAACAGATATCGTATAAAAGGGAATCGGGCATAAAATCCAAAACCGAAAGTCTGATTTTATGCCCTTACTTTTTTCTCCCCAGCGTAGTACTACCTGTTACAGTAGTACCACACTGAGATGAAACACTCGTCGCCCTCTCGGGAAACGAGGCTTCTATTTTTACTCCCCATTTCCCAACGTAGTACTGCCTGTTACAGCAGTACCACGTTAGGCGGAATACCTTTTCAGTTTCTTTCGAAACCGTCCAGTTCTTCCATTACTAACCCTAGCAAATTTAATATCGAAAAATAAAGAGTTTTAACTAAAAAAGTTCAACCAATTAGTAAAGTTGTGACCCAATCGGCCATTTGGCCTTATAGAAATTTGATGATATACTGGATTTTAGGCAGGTATGGCGATATTTATAACCTTAATACCAGAATATATTAACTATGACTAAACGAGATTTTTACGAGGTGCTCGGCGTCTCGAAATCCGCTTCCAATGATGAAATCAAAGCGGCATATCGAAAAATGGCCATGAAGTACCATCCCGATCGAAATCCAGACAATAAAGAAGCTGAAGAAAATTTCAAGGAAGCCGCTGAGGCCTATGAGATGCTTTCTGACCAGCAAAAACGAGGTCAATACGATCAGTTCGGTCATTCGGGAGTATCAGGCATGGGTGGCCATGGTCCGAGCGGTGGCATGAATATGGAAGATATTTTTGAAAGCTTTGGAGATATTTTCGGTTCGATGTTTGGCGGTGGTGGTCAACGACAAGCACGACGTTCCGGCCCACAACCAAAGCACGGTCATGATCTTGCACAAGATATTACGATTTCACTCAAAGAATCCTATATCGGCACAAAAAAAGAGGTTTCCTATTACCATTTTGTTTCATGTGACACCTGTAATGGCAAAGGAATCAAGGCGGGTACAAAGCCACAATCATGCGGCACATGCCACGGTACTGGTCAAAAACAGTTTCGCCAAGGATTTTTCATGTATGCCCAAACCTGCGGATCGTGCTCCGGGGAGGGATTCATAATTAGCAACCCATGCACCGCATGTAATGGAAAATCCCGCACACAAAAATATGACAAATTCACCGTTACAATCCCAGCCGGTATTTATGATGGAGCAGAACTACGCATCTCAGGCAAAGGAGATGCGGGAGTGTATGGCGGACGATCTGGAGATCTGTTTGTTCGCGTTCAGATACTCCAGGACAAAAAATTTCACCGTGAGGACAACGATTTGGTCAGCACGCTGGTGCTAACCTATCCCCAACTCGTTTTGGGGTGCCAGGTTGAAATTGAGAACATTGATGGCACAAAGCAAACGGTCAAAGTTCCAAAAGGCTGCCCGGTTGGTGAACGTGTTGTTGTTCCTGGCAAAGGATTTGCAAATGTGCGCCGCAAAGGGGTCAAGGGAAATTTGGTCGTCACAACAAACTGTCATGTTCCGAAAAAAATTTCCGCTGAAGCGAAAAGTTCACTCTCTGCTTATTCCAACAACATTGGAACAAGTACAGATGATGGCGGCATTGTAAGTTTTTTCAAAAAATTTCTCGGGTAATGTACCGCTCACACTCCCATGCTTCGCTTGCGTTGAGCTTTTTGTGAACTGAGCACCCCCCGATTGTGTGCAATACTCAACTTTGTCAGCATGTGATAAAAAAAGTTGCGGTCTGGTCCTTTGACAACAGCCTGCTCATGCGCTTCGGCCAGTCCAACCGGATATCCACTCCCTTTTTGGCATTGATCATAAATATATATCGCAACGTCATTCACAAGCTGTTCATCCTGAGCCACCCATGCTGGAATTTCCACTCGTCCCACCTCACTGCCAACATGAAGATAAAAAAAATACGGCTGCACCGAATCAGGATATGATTCAGTCACGCGCGCATGGTTTTTAAAGACCGTTGTCCGTTGCCCTGGTTTAAGATACGAACGTACAAGCATCGCATCGACAACTCGCTCAATCCCCGCCACTTCTTTTGCATTCTTCTCATCAAAATCACAAAGATATGATCGCACAATATTGGTCAACTCTCTGCTCTTTGGAAAACTGATATAACTTGCGGTCAAAATTCTTTCTTTATACAGCGAAACAAGATGCATAATATATCGAGATAAAAACGCTTCTTTGAGTGCAGTGTCTTTTGCTTCCAAATGCCAAAAAATAAGAGACCCATCAAAAAGTAAGAGCATTGATCGCTCGTCACATGCTCGCTCGTCTCGAACCCGAAGCGCATACTCAGCCCCATATCTAAACTCAAGATCTTGCCGCTTGCAATTGATCAGATCGGTTGAAAGTTGAACCAGTTCATTATCATCATAACCAGAATAAACGTATGGGACAGAATCAAATTGTACCGGTTTTGCGCTTCCGCCATACTGCAACACAACCTGCCCAATATTAATAAGATAACAAGAAAGTCCATAATGGCGGTCTGGATAAATCTGCGAGCCATCGACCGAAACCAAACAGTATCGATCACACGATGGTTGCACGTCACACACCGCATCTAATTTTCCCTGCCAAGAGGGCAGCGGCCATGAAACTTTTGCATTACGAACTTTTTGCGCAATGAGCGGATCGGCGCATAACTCTTTCCAGATGGTCTTTATGTATTGATGTGTTGGGCCATCATCAACAAAAATATCTGATGCAATATGTTCTAATTTTTGCAATAATTGCACGCGATTCAACATTCTCTACTCCTTGGCTGTAAGTTTCATCCCACCCTCTTAATCCCCTCCTGCAGCACCTGCAAGGGAAGCATTGCGCATTTCAATCGTGTCGGCCCCATATCAATTCCTACCAATGTGCGCATATCTTGTTCATTCAGGGACAGAATATCCTTCTGCGGCATACCAACAACATGGTCACATAGCATTGAAGCGGTGCCCTGGCTCATAATGCATCCATGCCCCTCAAACCGCACCTCAGTCACCCGACCATCCACAATATACCCCTGCATGGCAATGGCATCTCCGCAGGAAGGATTATAGGTTCCTGAGGCAAAGGTTGGATTCTCGAGGCTACCTCGATTTCGAAACGAACGGTAACAATCCATGAGTTTTTCTTGATAGAGGTCTTTCATACAACACACGCCTATTATTGTCCTGAACAATATCACACATATATAAGTATACGCCACCTTGACAAAAAGGCCAAAGTTGGCATTTAGACGGGGCTTTTGACTCTCATAATCCATTTTTGATATACTGTAACTATCCCATATTGGGCACTATAAAGGAGGAATTATGAACAGAGTAGGAATTGTAAGCGTCGTTATTGCATGTTTCGGTATTGCTGGATATAGCTATTATCCACTGCACGCAACTGAGCCAATCACACAGTCAAGCAAAAATGTAGCTATTATATTCGATCTCGGTGGCGTTCTCATTCAAACAAATAAACGATCTGCACTGTGGCAATTGGGTCCTCGCACCGTGTTTTCATACTTTATTCGCAACCGATCAATCAGTCGCATGCATGAGCAATTCTATGCTGCACTCAATCGTATCGATCACACCCAGGGAAACCAATATGGTGCCAAAGATCCAGATGGAAATGATCTGCCGCACATTATCGCAGAATGGCTCAAAGGGAACCAACCAAATGCGCAAATTATGATTACTATAGAGCGAGAGATAAAAAACCATCCTGAATGGTTTTCAACAAAGCAAGAACAACAGTTGGTAACCTCAATCGCAAATCTTATTCTCAAACCTGAAAATTTTATACAAGCATGTCAGACTATACCAGAAATGATCCATCTGGTACGGCAATGCAAGCAAAAGGGCTACCAACTATACATACTTTCTAATTGGGATGCAGAATCATTTGAACTTCTTTCCAAAAAATATCCGGACCTTTTTAACTTATTTGATAACGTCATCATTTCGGGACACGTGCATAAAATTAAGCCAGACCCTGAAATGTTTGCGCTTGTTACAAAAAACATTCCCGCAAACTCGTGCATCTTTATTGATGATCAACCAGAAAACATTGAAGCTGCACAACGTGCTGGCATGCACGGTATTTTGGCAACTCCCAAGCGAGCTCTTTTGAGCAAAACACCGGATGTACAAAAAATCAAAACCGAATTAATGCGACTTGAGCCACTATGTGGTGCGCCCTATGCGGAAGGCACCAATCTTCGCTTAACCTGTCCTCCGTAGTTTTAACGTAGGATGGAAGCTTCGACGGGCAAGCAAGATCTTTTGCTTGTACAAAAGATCTTGACTAAAAGACACCAACAGCCTGTTGGATCCTCTTCCCGCTCAAATACATGACACACGTCCGGTAAACCGGCCTTTGGTCATGCTCTTCCTCCTTCGTTAAAACTACGGCGGACAGGCTGCTACCAGATTTTCAATCAAATAAACAAGCTCAGGATTCTTTGCCTAGCACCCTTCTGAATCTATGCACAATCACCGGCATAATTGCCAACAGCGCCAGCAGCGTAAAGGCAAGCAAAATTTTCCACGTAAACACATCCCGTATTGATGTAACGGTTGTCAGTTGCCTACCCGCAAATGCATACACAAACGAACCGGGAATGATCCCCACAGATGTAGTCCATGCAAACGTCCAGGCCGAAACTTGACTGAGTCCCGCAAGCAGGTTTTCCACAAAAAAGGGAATCATTGCAAAAAACCGCATGAAGACCAGATAATACACGCCATGCCTTCTCATCTGTTCATTGAACCACACAAGTTTGTTTTTGTAACGAGCCTGCAACGTATCACCCAAGGAATAGCGAACCATTAAAAAGAAAAGTGTTGCACCGCATGTCGCACCAACATTGCAATAAATCACCGCAGGCACAACACCAAACAAAAATCCGGCAGCAATCGTACTGAGCGCAACAATAGGAAGTGCAAGTATTACAATCACAATATACCAGACCAGAAAGATGAGAACCGACCACACATAATGGGTTGAAACAAGCAGCTCTAACTGCATCCGCTTTGCCTGCACCATTTCAAGCGTAACGTAATTGCCAAGACCACTATAGCGCAGCGCAACAAGGAGTCCGAGAAATCCAATCCCAATCCAAAACTTTGTGCTTTTTAGTATGTTCATGTTCTATCTCATATTCCGGAATTTTCGAACAAGCATCGGCATGAGTGCAAGCAGCGCCAAGCCAAGCAAGAGAAGAAGCATGTGCACACTCAAAATGTCGCTCCATGTTTGAATCATGTAAAGCTCTCGGCCAGCAAATGCATAAATGATCACAATCGGCAATGAACCAACAACAGTCGTCCACAGAAATATATGAAATGGCACATTAGCAAGTGCAGCAAGCGTATTAATAATAAAATAGGGCACCACTGTCAAAAGCTGCAAACTGATTAAATAGGTATATCCATATGCTTGCATGCGCTCATTAAATGAAGCGAGCTGCTCACCATATTTGTGACGCATTATATGAGATAATGCATAGCGAACCATGAGAAAAGAGATCGCGATACCAATCGTAACACCGACCATGGAATACAAAGCACCTGGCCACAAACCAAACAAAAATCCTCCGCACACTGCAATCGGGCCCGTTAGGGGCAATGTCAGAAGCATGAGTGCCGCACTCGCAATAATAAAGGTCGCAACCGATCGTGCATAATGTTCATGAACTAATTGCTTGAGATACACCGCATTATCTTTGATATTTGCAACGGTAATATGCTTGGCCACGCCAAAATAATACAAAACAAAAATGGCAGCCACGAGCATAAAAATGATAAATGCCATTTTTTTGTGGAATGAGTTCATACGATCCCTTTTGGCAAGCCGTTCATGATACAAATAACTTCTTGAGCAACCTAACAAAAAAATTACGCTCTAAGCGATCAATATATGCTTTTTTTGCAACATGCCACGTCAGTTCTGCGTATGTTGGATATGCATGAATCACTGAATGTATCGAATCGAATCGTTTTTTCAAGGTCTTGACTACCTGTGCTTCATGAATAATATCTCCCGCTCGCGCGCCCAGCATCTGCACTCCAAGCAAGTAACCTTTTTTATCACATATAAACTTGGCAAGCCCATTCGTTGTTCGATCGGTCACCGCACGATCAATCTCTGCATACGGTTTGCGATACACCGTAATGGAATCTCCATATTTTTCACGCGCCTGCTCCTCATTCAGTCCCGCAGAGGCGAGCTCTGGAGCAGTAAATGTTGCCCATATCACATTCTCATAGCTTACGTTTTGTTTAAAAAATGGAATAATCGCATTGCGCACCGCTGTCACCGCTTGATACCAGGCCATATGGCTAAATTGATACGGGCCAACCACATCACCCGCTGCATATATATTTTTCACTGTTGTTTGTAATTTGGAGTTCACCATAATACCGCGTTCATGAGTTTGCACGCCAATCGATTCCAAACCAAATCCTTCACTATTTGGTCGACGTCCCACCGCAACTAATATCGATTGTGCATCCACCCGCTGCCTGTTGCCCGATTTATCTTCACATATAACACGAACGCCATCCCCCTGCGCTTCAACCTTGATTGCACGCATACCGGTCATTATCGTCACACCTTCTTTGTGCAATATATCAGTCAATAGTGCGACAAGCTCTGCATCCTCTTTAGGAAGTATGCGATCGTTTATTTCAACAATCGTCACCGAAACGGAAAGCCTGTTAAGCGCGCTTGCCATTTCAGCACCAATCGCACCACCCCCCAAGATAACGATTGATCTGGGCAACGTATCCAATTGAAACAGATTTTCATTCGTCAAATAGGGCACCGAATCCAATCCTTCAATGGGTGGTACGAATGGATGCGATCCGGTTGTAATAATTGCCTTATTAAATGAAATGGTACGTTCATCGAGTTGTATATGATGCGAATCGAGAAATTTCATATTCCCAAAAAGAAGATCTATACCAAGCGATTTAATTTTGTCTGGTGTATGCGATTGATAATCATCTTGAATAATTGAGCGAACATACGGCATCACATTACTTGTATCCAATACAGTTGGTTGTTGCACACGCAAGCCATATCGATCAACGTTTTGTAACGTATACGCAACGTCGGCTACTTTAATAAGCGCTTTACTCGGAATACATCCTGTCCATGTACACTCACCGCCCAGCCGATCTGTTTTTTCAACCAAAGCAACCCGTTTGCCAAACCCTTGCGCAGTCTTTGCCGCCGTTAAACCGGCCGCACCAGCACCAACAACGAGAATATCGTACTCATAGCGCATAGATGTTTCCTTTTTTTGCTCGTGTTAGCCATTCATGGCACTGTTAATTGTCTACAAAATAGTTGCCCCATTTGTTCATATTTATTTGCGTGCCATCCGGTGGATACGGATCAATCTCAATTCCAGACTCCGTATCGGTCGCCAATAAATCAAACTTCGTTGAATTATCTATAAGGTACGCAAGATTACCAACCACAATCGATTTAGTACCGCCACTCGAAAGATCAAATATTGCTTTGCCACCAGCGCCATCAAAACCACCGCCACTCGAACTTCCTCCTGCACCGGTATCTCGAACAACACAGTTGCTAACCGATACACCAGCGGTTCCGCTTTCAACATTAATTCCATGTCCTCCATTACCACCATCGCCAGAACCACTCGCTGGACCACCATTGCCGGTTACTTCAACAATACAATCATAGATATCCACCATCGTTGCACCCGAAAGAATATTTATTCCGTGACCACCATTGCCAGCCGTTACAGTACTACTCGAATCAGCACCATGAGCGCCCTGCAAAATACAATCCCAGATCATCGTATTTTGTGATTCCGCACCAACAACTATCGAACTGCCGCCATCATTGCCAGAACCACCACTTTGATCAGCATATCCAGCAATCAATCGACAATCGTATATCTCCCAATTACGCCCATTAATTTCTATACAATTAAGCCCAGGCCAACCCGGACTTGATTGATTAGAGGCAATGACTAAGATATTATGTATTTCTGATCGATTCGATATACTAGCAACTTCAATACCAGGATTGGCTGCATTTTTCACAGGCTTAATCGTCCCATTTGCCACCACTACTTCATCACCAGCAACAACAATATATCCCGTAACAATCCGCTCATTTAAATTAAGAGAAACATTATGTGCCGTAATTGAAAACGTAGCCGTCACATCTTCCGTTAGGCAATATGAACCAGAAGATGAAATCATAATAATAATACCACCACTGATATCAGAAGAGCTCAGTGGAATAAGCCCACACGTTGTTAAATTTCCAACCGCCGTTGATATCGTGCCAACGGTGCTATCAATCGTATCAATCTTTGCATTTGCGCCAGTGTAATCCGCCTCGAGTTCTGAGTCGACAACATCAATTTTGCTCTCGAGCGTAGTACCCCACAAAGGCGTCGCTGCAATCGAATCACTAACATACAATACGCCTGAAATTAATAATAAAAATTCTAATTTTTTTGTATTCATCCTCTCTCGACTCCTCGTATAAGTTTCAATCGCAAACCATCATATCTCACTACTCAATCATATCGGACGAAATAATTACCATATTGACTGATATTTGTTTGGGTACCATCGGGTGGATATGGATCAAGCAGAATCCCCGCTTCAGGACCGCCTGGCGTCAAGCTGAATACTTGGCCAACACCAGATGTTTGTGCAAAGTTTCCAAAACCATATATCTCTGAGGCTGATGCAGCCATCGTTGCTAACCTGGACGAACCGCCAGGACTACCTCCCGCACCAAGATTAAAAGTGCAATTACGTACTGTCACGCGAGAGGATGTACGTATACTAATCCCCAACCCACCATTACCACCCGTTGCACCATCGCCACCTTTGCCTGTTGTAATGATACAATTATAAATTTCCGTCCCAACTGTTCTATAACAATCCATAACCTGCCCACCATTGCCTCCTGTGCCACCAGGATTATCTGAACCAGTTCCCGTGGAAATAATACAATCGTGCAGAATTAACCGATCACCGGGATCACCAGAGTAAATCGCTACGCCTGGGGTACTCCCCGGAGTTGATGCTGCTTCTGTAATAATAGTACAATGTGACATTTCCCATAAACTCCCATTAAAGATTACTGCTGTTGCTCCCTTCGCACGAATAGTAAGATTTTTAAATTCAGTTCTCACTGAGCCATTCCCCACCGAAATAGCCGTATCCCCGTCAGAAATAATTGATCCATTTTGTATCGTGATGTCATCCGGACCAGGTATCGTGTAAATACTCCCGAACACCGTGTGCCCCCCTAAATCAAGAGAAACCGTATGAGCATTAACACTAATCCCGGCAGTCACCGATTCTACCAAACAGTAGCTCCCTCCAGGGGTAATCGTAATCGTGCCGCCAACAATATCAGCAGAACTTATTGGCGTTACCCCACACGAGGTCAATGCGCCAACATCAGTCGATATAACATCAAGCTCGCTATCCGCCACATCAAGTTTGGAGTCAATTACCTCAAAGTTTTGCGAAAGCTCGTTATCAATAACATCAACTTTGCTCGTCACCGTGGTACCCCATAAAACATTTGCTGCAATCGAATCACCAACACACAGCAAACTCGAAATTGACAATAACAAACGGATTGTTCTTTTGTTCATCATTACTCAAACCCTTTTTATCAACAAAAAATCAACTCCATAATTTTTTATGCCATTATCCTTTCCGCACGTTAAACGATACAAGCAAGATGTTTCAACCGGCCGCACACTACATAAACACATTCGCATATGCACTCACTGCAGTACTCGTTGGCAGGCTTGATATTGAAAATCCTTTTTCTCCGCTTGCTTGTAAATCAAACTTGATCCCATTGGCAATGTTATGTGCCATGTTTCCAAAAATTTTTGATTCATTTATACCGGCGCAAACCATCATATCTCACTACTCAATTATGTAACGTAATAATTACCAAATTGACTTATATTTGTTTGGGTACCATCGGATGGATATGGATCAAGCAGAATACCCGCTTCAGAACCACCTGGCGTCAATCTGAATACTTGAGAAGCAGTAGAATGTGCAAAGTTTCCAAAAGCATATATTTCTGCGCCTGTAGTAGCGGTCATTGCTAAATCGGCCACACCGCCAGGACTACCTCCCGCACCAGACTTAAAAGTACAATTACGCACTGTCACGAAAGAAGCTGTACGCGCTTCAATCCCCAACCCACCATTACCACCCGTTGCACCATCCCCCCCTTTGCCTGTTGAAATGATACAATTATAAACTTCCGACTGAACTGTTTCCAAAAAATCTATAGCCTGCCCCCCATTACCTCCTGTGCCACCAGGATTATCTGAACCAGTTCCCGTGGAAATAATACAATCGTGGAGAATTAACCGATCACCACCATCATTAGAGAAAATCGCTACGACCGGGCTACTACCAGGAGTTGATGCTGCTTCTGTCATAATAGTACAATGTGACATTTCCCAGTCAGTCCCAGAAAAGCTTACTGCTGTTGCTCCCTTCGCTACAATAGTAAGATTTTTGAGCTCCGTTCTAGATGCGCCAGTCCCTGTAGTAATACCTTCCGTTCCCGATGGAGGAATAATTGATCCATTTTGTATCATGGTATCCTGGTCACTATTCCCCATTTCAATCCCCCCAAATACCGTGTGCCCCCCCAAATCAAGCGAAATCTGATCAACCGAAACACTGATATTGGCAGTCACCGATTCTATCAAACAGTAGCTCCCTGCAGAATTAATCGTAATCGTGCCGGTACTTATATTATCAGAACTTAACGGCGTCACGCCACATGATGTCAATGCGCCAACATCGGTAGATAGAACATCAAGCTCGCTATCCACCACATCGAGTTTGGAATTAATAATCTCAAAATATTGTGAAAGCTCATTATCAATGACATCAACTTTGCTCGTCACCGTTGTACCCCATAACGGTACTGCTGCAATCGCATCCCCAACACACAGCAAACTCGAAATTGACAATAACAAACGCATTGTTCTTTTGTTCATCATTACTCAAACCCTTTTTATCAACAAAAAATCAACTCCATAATTTTTTATGACATTATCCTTTCCGCACGTTAAGCGATACAAGCAAGATGTTTCAACCCGCTTCACACACTACATATACACATTCGCATATGCACTCACTGCAGTACTATCTGGCGGACTCGGGATCAAAAATCCTTCTTCTGCTCCGCTTGCTTGCAAATCAAATTTGATCGCATTGGCAATGTTATGCGCCATGTTTCCAAAAATCTTGGATTCTGTGCCACCTGTTGCAACAGCATCTAAAATTGCTTTACCAGCAGCACCATTGGATCCTGCACCACTCGCAATACCGCCTGCTCCTGTATTGCGTATTACACAGTTATGCACTGATGCATCCACACATCCGCTCGGAATATTAACGCCATATCCTCCATCACCGCCATCACCGGCACCACTCGTTGCACCACCAACACCAGTCTTCAATACAGTGCAGTTGGCCACATCGATCTCAATTGTTCCCGAAGTCATATGGATACCATTGCCACCATTACCGCCATCACCAGAACTACTGTTCGCACCACCGTCACCGGTTTTGAACACGGTACAGTTCGTTATATCTATCTGCGTTGCTCCGCCATTTATATGCACACCGTGGCCACCATTACCAGCAGCAGAACCACTTGATGAATCACCACCATCTGCTCCGTAGAAAATACAATGATGTATCGCAATATTGTTTGAGAAGGTACCGGTCAAGATTGCATCCCCTCCATCATTGCCAGCATCGTTGCCCGCACCAGCAATCACAGTGCAGTTGTATATTTCCCAATCATTCCCATTAAGAAATATTCCGTTCAATCCTGCTCCAGAAGATGATTGATTCTCACACTTAATCGTCACATCATGTATTTCCGTTCTATCAGAAGCAGAGGTAACCGTGATAGCATCTGCCCCACCTGCTGCTGTCGGTAAAATTGTTCCATTTAAGATGGTTACTTCATCACTGCTTATGCTTATGGATCCCGTCAGACAATGGCCACCCAAATCAAGCGTCACACAACCTGAAGTGATTGTAATATCGGCGGCAATATCTTCTGCGAATGCATATCTACCAGACAATAGAATCGTAATACCACTACTATATACATTCTTTTGTCGCAAATATCGGATACCATCAGGCGCTATTGAAGGTATGATTGGATGAGCAGTAAAGAGTGGCACTTGCGAAATAATACTCATGTTTTGTAATAAACTTGGCGATTCAAAGAACAATGGGTTGAACAAATTTTGAACAAAATAATAGTTGGATAATGCATTATCATACGACGTATTGGCAACAATAAGATTCTCAATACTTGAACCACTGATGCCCACACCCGAATCAGTTGAACTATTTCCCGATGCACCATGCACAATATTGTTTTTGATCACATTGTTTGATGGGAATGTGAGCGCTTGAAATATCTGTATTTCACTCGAGGGTCCAGTTGCTGTCCTTCCCGCTGAAGCAAGATATGCTCCATCGGATGACCATGAAACGCCAAACGCTTCTATACCCTGTGAAGCACCACCTATTTGGCTCAATGTTCCAGTTGCTCGATCAAATGAAAATACCTGTATCTCATCTCCCGCGCCATCTCCGTCTAAAGCCACCGCAAGATAAGATCCATCTGGTGACCATGAAACACCATATGCGCTCGAGACTGTAGGGAATGGGCGAACTGAATCCGTTTTGGTTAATTGCCCTGTTCCTTTATCAAATGAAAATATTAGAATGTTATCCAAAGTAAGATCAGTTTGGGATTCAGTAGCTACAAAATAGGATCCATCTGGCGACCATGAAACATACCGTCCCGATTCATTTCCTATTCCACCCTGAGTAAAGCCATCCGTTTTGGTAAGTGTATTTGTTGCTTGATCAAAGGAAAAAATCTGTATCACGTCATACCCTCCTGTGTCATCTCCTGCCGTTGCAAGATAGTAACCATCGGGCGACCATGCAACCGCATAACCAGTCACTCCCTGCGATGCACCATCTATTTTAGTCAATATACCTGTTGCACGATCAAATGAAAATATCTGTATCTCATCACCACTCTCTGGTTCTCCCACTGTTGCAAGATATGCACCGTCTGGCGACCACGAAACTCCACGGGCATCCGCTCCCTGCGATGCACTATCAATTTTGGTCAGAACTCCAGTTGCTCGATCAAATGAAAATATCTGTATCTCTAGATCGGTTGCACCTTCACCATCACCCGCCGTGGCAAGATAGGATCCATCTGGCGACCATTCAACCGATTCAGCTTCTATTCCCTGCGAAGCACCATCTGTTTTTGTCAAAGCTCCCGTTGCCCGCTCGAATGAAAATACCTGTATCTCATCATTCGAACCCTCTGTGTTTCCAGCCGTTGCAAGGTACGATCCATCGGGTGACCATGAAACTGAATTACCTTCTGTTCCCTGCGATGCACTCGTCACTAGCACCAAACTATCAAAAGTTGATGGCAACAAAATACCATATGGCATTGCAAAGCCACTCGCACTCGTTTGAACCACATCAGTTTCACAATCAATAATCTTTGAATGGTTTTCCGTTCCGGTGAATGCAAATCCAGCTGCAACGTTATTCACACCCGTTACAGTCAACGCGAGCGTACGTTGTGCAATACAGGATTGAAACACATTCCCCATCCCGCCATCAGAAATAAATCCATACACATCCATTGTCGGACTTGTTGATCCATATCCGGTATAGAACGCAGTACATTCTGAAAATTGAATGCCGTCACTGGTCAGCAATGAAAATCCTGCATACATATTGCGTGATGCCGTCGTGTTTTTTACCTCAACATCATATGAACTTTGAATTGTCATACCAGTTGTACTCAGCATGAGATCGCAATGCTCAATAGTAACTTGTGAAGAGCTATCGCACCGAATACCTTCCAAACATGACGTCGCCGCCACCCCCTCTATATTGATTTGTGAACTGCTCGATAACACCGCTACACCACTGTTCCCAGAAGCTGCAACCGTTCCATTCTTCACAGTAACATCTGTTCTGCCACTGATGGTAATCGCATCCCCACTTGCATTCGTCAGTTTGTGCCCAGCCAAATCGAGCAACACATTATCTGCTTCTATTGAAATTTCTGCCGCCACATCTTCTGATAAACAGTAACTTCCTGCAGATGAAATGGTTATCGTACCACCAGCAATATCTGTGGAACTCAATGACGTTACACCACATGATGTCAAAATATCAATCCGAGATGAAATAGATTCCAAAGAACTGTCAATCACATCTAACTTGGAATTCACCTCTTCATCTGATTGCGAAAGCTCGTCATCAATCACGTCTAGCTTGGAATTCACTTCTCCATCTGATTGCGAAAGCTCGTTATCAATCACATCGAGCTTTGAGTTAATCTCTTCATTCGATTGCGAGAGCTCGTCGTCAATCACATCGAGCTTGGAATTCACT
>SDBT01000239.1_pt1 | contig 81361 bp, 79 predicted proteins | sample 2277101 | NCBI WGS metagenome assembly SDBT01 (sample SAMN10404973, study PRJNA504765) | marine sediment metagenome | isolation source: marine sediment core GS10_PC15, 103 cmbsf | place: Arctic Ocean: Southern Knipovich Ridge | collected 2010
AGAATTTCTCATCAAGGAAATAATTGATCAATGGTATAGCCCGGGTTGTCTCTATTTCAAAGTAAGAGACAACGACAGCCATATTTATATTCTGAAATATGAGCAGGACAGGGACTTATGGGAGCTCGAATTCTTTAAGAAAGAAAGGGAATAGATAGAAACTTTCAAGGGAGGGCGCTTATGTTCCGTTATGTTACCTCTGGTGAGTCTCATGGGAAATGTTTGCATGCGATACTTGAAGGTATACCTTCAGGGTTAAAATTGAGCGAGGAAGAGATTAATAGAGAACTTGTCCGACGACAGAGAGGTTTCGGCCGGGGTGAGAGAATGCAGAAGATTGAGAAAGATAGAGTGGAAATTACTTCTGGTTTACGTTGGGGAGAAACTATCGGTAGCCCCATTACTATGACCATAATTAACAAAGACTGGGAAAACTGGAAAAAATTGATGTCTATTTATGCCTCAGATAAAAAAATGGAAGGGAGAATGGTTCGTCCCCGACCAGGTCATGCCGACCTGGCTGGTGCCCTGAAGTATGGCCGTGAGGATTTAAGGGATATCCTGGAGAGGGCCTCTGCTCGGGAAACTGCTGCCAGAGTAGCAGTGGGAGCTGTGTGCAAAAGGCTCCTGGCTGAGTTTGCCATCAAAGTGGTAAGTATGACTGAAGAAATTGGTGGTATTCAGGCCGGAATTTCAAAGTTAAGTCCAGAACAGATAGAAAAAGCGAGTGAGTCATCTCCAGTTCGCTGCCCGGATAAGAGCGCGGAAAAAAAGATGGTAGAGGCAATTAAGAAAGCAGAGAAATCAGGAGATACCCTGGGCGGTGTGTTCACCGTGTTAGTTATTAATCCTCCACTAGGGCTGGGGAGCCATACGCAGTGGGATTTAAGGCTTGATGGCAGGCTGGCTCAGGCATTAATGTCCATTCCCGCAGTGAAGGGAGTGGAAATTGGTGAAGGATTTGTCATGGCCAGAAAGCCCGGCTCTAAGGTACACGATGAGATTTTCTATGAAGCTGGTAAAGGCTACTACCGAAAGACTGATAATTCTGGTGGAATTGAGGGCGGAATAAGTAATGGAGAAAATATCATCACCCGGGTAGCAATGAAGCCACTGTCTTCATTGAAGAAACCCCTCAAGTCAATAGATATGATTACAAAGAAAGAGGTTCCCGCTGAGGTCGTCAGAGCCGATATCTGCGCTGTTCCTTCAGCCGGCGTAATTGGAGAGGCAGTAGTCGCTTTGGAGATAGCCCGTGAAATGAGAGAGAAGTTTGGCGGCGATTCTCTCAAAGAAATGAAATCGAATTTCGAGCATTATATAGAAGAGCTTAAGAATCGTTAATCTTTTAAACTAAATGGCTTACAGATATTATCATCAACCTCTGTTTTCCCGTCAATGGGGCGGGGCGATAAAATGGCTAATAATTGTTAATGTTTCTGTATATTTAGTTCAGGTGTTTGCAGGAAGAAATTTTCTGTACACTTTTGGTTTAGTCCCTTACCAGATAACGAGAAATTTACGGCTCTGGCAAATATTCACCCACATGTTTCTTCACGGGGGGCTATTCCACCTGTTAATAAACCTATTTGTCCTGTGGATGTTTGGAAAACCGATAGAGAGAGAATGGGGAACCAGTTCCTTCCTTAAGTACTATTTTACTTGTGGTTTAGGGGCTGGCTTTTTTATCTTCATCACTTCACTAAATTCCAGAATCCCTGTTGTAGGAGCCTCAGGAGCAATCTACGGAATTCTAATTGCATTTGCAATGCTATATCCCGATTCTATAATCTATTTATATTTCCTCTTTCCCATCAAAGCGAAACATTTTGTTATTCTGATTGGAGCTGTTGCCTTGTTGGGAGGGATTTCAAGAGGGAGGTCTAACATTGCCCATTTTGGCCATCTCGGTGGTTTATTAGTAGGTTATGTATATTTAAAGTTCCCTCTCTGGAAACATCGTTTTCATCCAGAAAGACTACTTACATTCTTACGGCTGCCAAAAATTAGTTTAAGAAGAGAAAAAAGACACAAAACTAAATCTTACAAAATTGAAGAGAGAGTTAATCAAATTCTTGACAAGATTCTGCTACACGGTGTTGATAGTTTAACCACAGAAGAGAAAAGAATTATGGACAAATATTCAGGAAGGGAAAAGCACTAAGTTAGAAGAAGAGAAGAAAAAGGGACAGGTACTTTTTGTGTCCCTTTTTTTGTGGAGAAAGGAATGGAGAGGAATTTCCAGTCTTTGTGTAAATTTGCCAAAAAATCGGGAGCGGTTAATGCCAAAGTAATCTCCGTTGACACTGTTGTCACTGCTCCCTGGGTGAGGCTGAAGTGCCAGTATGGATGCGACGGTTACGGAGAATGTCTTACCTGCCCTCCGTATTCGCCCACACCCGAGAAAACCAGGGAAGTACTGAAACAGTTCAGGAAGGCCATTTTAGTCCACGGTGATGACTATACGGATATTAGGGGAATAGTGGCCAAGTTAGAAAGGAAAGCATTTCTCTCAGGCTATTATAAAGCCTATGGCATGGGGGCGGGTCCATGCGATCTCTGTAATACGTGCAACGTTAATAAGCCTTGCAAGAAACCATATGAGGCAAGACCTTCAATGGAAGCGTCGGGGATAGATGTTTATAAAACCGCCAGAAACAATGGTTACAAGATAGAAGTGCTCAAAAGCGACGATTGTAAAGGCAACTATTTTGGACTTGTTCTGATACTTTAAAAAGTTCTGAAAAAATTTTTTCATCGCTCAAGTTCTGGCTGGAAAAAAGGGGGCATAGATTTCAAACATTCTAAAATTAGCTTTAATTGGAGTCTTAGTGCTCTTTTCTAATTTAGGATACGCTTTTGAGCCTACTCTGAGCGGGTTCTTTGAAGCGGGAAACAGAAGCACAATAGAAGCCATTGAAGCAGAAAAGACCTTAGCCTACGATTATGCCAAGTATTATCTAAGATACAAGTACCCAATCAAAAAACCACTCAACCTGACCCTTGTGTTCAATTCCTACGCCAAGAAATATGAAGATAGGAAAGAATTAAATAATAATACGATATCAGTTAAAAGTTACTGGGACTACGCTCTTTTGGTTAAAAAGGGTTCCAGCCTAAAATTCGATGTTGATTTAGGCTGGCGGGAGAAGAGATACAAAGAAAAAGACATCTATACCAATAGTCAATGGTTGTTAAAGCTAAAGTCTACTTACAGGATAAAAGATTTATGGAGTCTCTCGGGAGAGCTGGGTTATAAAGACTATGACTATTTCCTGAGCGAAGGTAAAGACAGAAGGGAATTCTCCGAAACAGTGGAGGGGAAGAGATATTTCTATAATAGCAGGCTTCAATTTCTCGCACTTCTCAATTTCCGCCAGACAGACTTCGATTCTAAACCAGATACAAATCAAGTTATTTATAGGCTGGGAGTTAAGGTGAGACCGGAACTTAACTTCTTATCAGAAATGGCAGGAAGAATAGAAGAAGGGAAGAAGTATACAGATGAGGATATAGAAGAAGAACAAGAAGGCGACTACTATTTTAAATATCGCAGGTGGTGGCTGAGAACAGAACATCCTGTCTTGGAAAGAATGTATACAGTTCTAAAATACACCGATTATAATAAAGATTATACCACTGCTGATTATGACTACAGCTGGTATGAGATAGAGAATCGGTGGAGGTATCTATTCTTAAAAAATCCTATGAAGAGGTTATCCCTTACCTTCGGTTATCTCCATCGAGAGACAGATTATTCCCAAAGGAAGATTTCAAGCTATGACAAGGATTCAGTAGAAATGGGAGCCCAATATTCCTGGAGGAATAACTGGAAGGCTTTGCTAAAGTTCGGCGTAGGCTTTTACAATTATATTATTGGTAGAGAAAAAGATAAAAAGACTTATTCTATAGGCATTCAATTCGAGAAGGAGATTATCGCCCGTAAGTTAGCTTTGGCGACGGAATATAAGTGGAAATTGAAAGACTATGAGTTAAAGCCTGATGTGACCCAGAACGCAGGGAGAGTTTCCATAGATTATAAGTTTTAGGTAAGGGTTCGATTTATGAATCCTTTACAGAAAAGGATGAATTTTTGAAAGGAGGGTGGAAATGAAAGCAACTGTTGACAAGGAGTTGTGTACTGGTTGTGGAGTCTGTGTTGATACTTGTCCGGAAGTGTTTGTGCTCGATGATGATACAGCCAAGGTCATTGTGAACGAAGTTCCCGAAGGAGCAAAAGAATCCTGTAAGGAATCTGCTGAAAGTTGTCCTGTTGATGCAATAACCATTAAAGAATAGTTTGCACAGATTGAATCTGTGCCTACAACAACATTTTGTAGGCACGGTTTTAACCGTGCAAAATGGGAGGTATAACTCTTATGAAATCTTGTACGGAACACCTTTGGTTTAATACAAAAAATAGACGAGAATTCATAAACATAACTTCACAGGTTGAGGAAGTGGTGAGAAAAAGCAGAGTGAAAGAAGGTCTTTGCCTTGTTAATGCCATGCACATTACGGCAAGCGTATTTATTAATGACGATGAAAGCGGTTTACATCAGGATTTCAGTGAATGGCTGGAAAAATTTGCTCCCTATGGAAAAGAAAAGTATAGACACAATTTGGCCGGAGAAGATAATGGCGATGCCCATTTGAAACGGACTATTATGGGCAGAGAGGTAGTGGTTGCCATAACCAAGGGGCAATTGGATTTTGGACCATGGGAACAGATTTTTTATGGGGAATTTGACGGTCAAAGAAGAAAAAGAGTTCTAATCAAGGTTATAGGTGAGTAGAGGAATGGTGGGCTACAATTATTGGCTGTAGGGGTTCGATTCATCGAACCCGAAATAGCGGGCTCAATAAATCAAAATAGGTACTCTGGGTCGTCTCTGACCCAGAGTTTCTGTCGGGCTCAGGGACGAGCCCGACTACCAGTCAGGGGTTTTTCAGCAATATCTAAATGGAGTCCCTACAATTTCCAAATCGACAATCAAAAAATGAGCAAAAGAATTACAGACATCAGAATAGAATATTATAGGAGCAGGGGACCAGGCGGTCAAAGGAAGAATAAGAAGGAAACAGCGGTTCGAATCCGCCATATTCCCACAGGGATAACAGCAATTGCCACTGAGTCTCGTTCCCAGGCGAGAAACCGACAGCTTGCTCTGAAAAGACTTAACGAGAGATTGGAACGGTTAAAAAGGAAAAAGAAACGAAGAATTCCCACCAGAATATCAGTTTCAGCAAAAGAGCGGATCCTCAAAAAGAAGCGGTTAAGGTCTGAAAAAAAGAAACTGCGACATAAAATAATAGTAGAATAATGAATTGATAAATCATCTTAATTCCGGTTAGAAAAGTATGATTCTGGAGGGAAACTATGTGGTTTGTTGTCTGGGTTGGCTTGGCAGTTCTGATTGGTTATTATTATAAACAGAAGGGGCTAAATAGCGTTCTCGGCTTTTTGTTGAGTCTTTTTGCCAGTCCTCTTATTGCCTTTATTGTCGGGGCACTACTTTCTCCGGAATCGAGAGTTTTTGAGAAATCAAAGAAGTGCCCACAATGTGCAAAGTTTGTCAAAGCTGGAGCAAAGATTTGCCGGTTCTGTAATTACGAGTTTAAAGAAGAAAAGATAAAGCCCGAAAGACCATTAACTGAAGAGGAGTGGCTGGAACAGGAGATGAGGAAGAAGCAGCAGAAGAAATTGAATCTGTTTTTCTTTGGTATTTCCGTTTTGGGAACTATAATTGCATTTTTATTGATATGGGCTTTTATTAACCGTCAGGTAGAGAGCACTAAAAGAACTGATATGATGAGAGGAAAAATCGAAGAGAGAAGGTGAAGTAAGCAGCGAAGCGACTGGTAAAGGGCGCCTATTTATTTCTCCAAGGAAATTGGATGCAAATTCCTCTATTTGCCGTAATAATCCTTTTGATTTTGCTCTTTCTCCTCATTCCTGCTTTCAGATTGAGAGGGAGAATAGTGGGAGAAGAGAAGGAGACTTTTGTGGTAATTGATGGAAGTACTTTCTGGTCTTCTCGCTGGGGAAGAGTGAGGGTTTATGGAGTAGAATCACTTCAGGAGGGAGAGCCAGAATATGAGGAGGCAAAGGGGCTTCTGTCCGAGATGCTTAACTCAAGGTCAATAAAGATAATACCCATTAGGAAAGATAGGGAAGGGGGAATAGTTGCAAAAGTTCTTGTAGGCGGAGAGGATTTGGCAGAGAAGATGAAGGAAAGGTTACAAGAACTTTAAAGTTTACAACAAACTTTACAACTGAGAAATTTTTTATTTGACTTTTTTTTTAAGATTTGATATAAATAAGAAACATTTTTTCCTGCCTTCTGACCAAAGCCAAGGATACAATGTTGGCGGATGATTTGTGAAGTTTGATTTTTTTGCTGTAACAAGGAAGAGAGAATAGAGATGGATTTAGGTTCTCGATTAAGAAGTTTAAGGCGGCGCCAGAAAATGACTCTGGAAAAATTGGCTAAGCGAACGGGTTTGACTAGCAGTTTCCTTTCCCAGGCAGAGAGAAATATCACTTTTCCTTCTGTTAAGTCCTTAAGAGAAATCGCTTCTGGATTAAATACAAAAGTTAGCTGCTTCTTCGAAGAGGAAGGGTGCAGAGATTTCATGTTTATTAAGAAAGACAAGAGAAAAAATATTATCAACGATAAATTAAAGTCACGTTGTCAAGTATTAGCTTCGGGTCTCTTGAATATAAGAATGGAACCATCCCTTCTCGTTCTCAAAGTGGGAGGCGAGACGGAGAAACAGCCACGTTCTGATGATGGGGAGGAGTTTGGTTTCGTTCTCAAGGGTAAAGTACAACTCTTTCGTGGTCTGGAGAAGTTTATTATGGAGAAAGGAGACAGCATCTATTTCAAGGGTGTAAAATCACATAAAATAGTGAACATAAATAACAGTGAAGCAAAGCTTTTGTGGATTGTTTCCTCGCGGGCATAGAAAAAATTTTATCTTAAAAATGAAGTCTCACTTGAATTTACTTCATTTATTTCAATAACGACTGAAATATATCTTTCAGACGGGGAAATAGCGCAATTGGAAATATTGCCGGATATTTTATGGTAGATGACGAAGTGAACGTCATTGAATTTTTAAGCAACTTTTGGAAGATGATTATAAGGTATTAACTGTCACCAGTGACGAGGGGATAATTGGTGAAAAGGGAACATGTAAAAGGAAGATATTCTCGCCAGCAAGAGAGAAGAAAATTTTCTCGAATCGAGGATAACATTTTTATTTTCTGTAAGTTGAAACCCGATTACGGAGTAATAGAGTGGATTACCAGGGATATTAGCGAGATGGGATTAAGATTCGAAAGTGATAAATTCATTCCCCCTTCGACTTTTATAGAAATGGAAATATATCAACCCCTCGATTACCTTAAGAGTAGGATTGTCTCCATTTACGCCTTGGCGAATGTTGTCTGGGTCAAGGAAATAAAAAAGGGGGATAGATACAAAGGGAGTAACAGATATATTGGAGGGGCAAAATTTACTAAAATTAGTAAACAGGACAGAGGTATAATTGTCAATTATATGAAGGAAAAGTTTAAGAAGAGAGGTTGCTCTCCATAAAGTTTCCACTGTCCTGGCCTAAAGCTTGGGAAAAGTTACTTTGAAGTTGAAAGAGCAATTTGTATAGAGTAGATTGCCCAAAATGGGATTTGCTTACAGGAGAGGCAAATTTTTTTTGCATATCTTTTTAAGTATTACTTCAAAATAATGCACTAATTGAAGCCATATCAAATTTTGCTGAGAAGAATTAGTAGTGGATGATGAGTTTTTCTAACTTTTCCCGGGGGAAAGAAATGGGTATGGAAAATGAGAAGAGAGAAATAAGACTACAACAACTTCCACAAACAAAGCAACTATTGAGGTTAAGGTTAATCGGCAGGATTAAGTTAGCCGACCTTATGGAACTTAGCGAAAGCGATTTCGCTAAAACAATCAAAAAAGTTGAGAACGACCTTCTGTTTAAAAGATTATTTTCTCCTTCTAACCGACAAGAAAAAGTGATTAGTTATCTTCGTTTCCCGCGAAGCGGGCTAGCAAAAAGCTTTTACGAACTTAAAGAGGATATAGCAGTAGATAGAAGTTCTCTCAATATTGAATCTTTTCTCGATAGCCGGAAAGAAGCCATCCCTCTTATTAAACGGGCGGGAATAGATAAATTCAAAAAATATTTTCTATATAACGACGGAGAATTGTCTTATAAAGATATTTCTTTAGCTTGTGATTTAGCGGAAAAAGAGGTAACGAAGATAATGACTCTCATAGATGACTTCTCCATTCACAGCGAATTTTTTAATCCTTCAATGATTAATCCGGATAGGAATATATCTTATTCGAAGATTGCTAAGATAGAAAAAGACGATTCCGGGGACTTTGTTATTAGTTTTTTCTCTCCCCATCTGGTTAAAGGTCGATATTGGATAAACTATGAAAAGTTGGCAGAGCTGAAGAATAGAGTTTTTAACCAGGCTGAATTGAAAAAAATAGACAGACTCCTTTATACCTTAAAAGCAATTAATACACGAAAATCCATTATTTACAAAGTTATCAGGAAGATTTTGAAAAAACAATCTGTCTATTTTGCTACCGCTAATCCTAAGGATCTCGTCTCGCTTTCCCAAAGGGAATTAGCCAAAGAGATGAATGTTAATCCCAGTCTAATCAGCCGGGCAATTGCTCGGCGTAGTATAGAGACTCTTTGGGGAGAAGAATATCCGGTTAAATATTTTTTTCTCAGCAGGAAAAAAATAATAAAAAGACTAATTACTGATATTATTGACGATAAGAAATGTATATATACCGATGAGGGAATTAGAGAGGAATTAAGAAAAGCCTTTAACATAGATATATCTCGACGTTCAGTAGCCAGTTATCGACAGGAACTAAAAATAGATTCATCTTTAGAAAGGATTAAATCTTATAAAAATAATCTTTTGTCAGTATCGGAATTTGAAGAAGGTAGTATAAACAAGAGAGAATAAAGCAATTATCTGTTTGATTAATGGGGGAAAAATGGGTGATAAAGCCAAAACCAAAGGACAACTGACAAAAAGAGCGGAAAAACCGCCCATCCCGGAAAGTATAATTTGCAAGTGGCAGGAGATAGTAAACCTAATGGCAGAAGTTATTAAGGTTCCTGCCGCACTTATCATGAAAGTCATCCCTCCTCAGATAGAGGCTTTTGTGAGCAGCGCCTCAAAGGGTAATCCTTACATAAGGGGTGAGAAGGAAGACTTGAATACCGGGCTATACTGTGAAAAGGTAATAAGAGAACGGAAAAGAATGCTGGTTCCCGATGCGAGGAAAGATCCCCAATGGGACCACAACCCTGGTATCAAACTGGGAATGGTCTCCTATCTGGGGGTTCCACTGATGTGGCCCGATGGTGAGATCTTCGGCACTATTTGCGTGTTAGATAACAAAGAGAATCATTATTGTAAGACATACGAGAAACTAATAGAACAATTCAAAGGGATAGTGGAAACCGACCTGCAGATTATCGTAGACATCACCGAGCGAAAGAACGCAGAGGAAGAAAAAAATAAACTTCTAAAAGCTATTGAGATAGGCAGAGAGGCTGTAAATATTACATCCCCTGATACGATAATGATATATACAAATGATGCAATGGATAAACTGTTTGGTTACAAAAAAAGGGAATTAATCGGAAAACGTGCATCAGTGTTAAATGCAGATGCAACACCGGAAGCAGTGGCGAAACGGATAGCAGATGCCGTAGAGAAAGAAGGTTTTTGGGAAGGGGAAATCCATAACAAAAGAAAAGACGGCACAGAATTCATAAGCTATGTGAGAATAAGTACGCTTAGAGATAAACAAGGCAAGATAATAAATTTCGTTTGCACCCAACACGATATAACCGAATGCAAGAAGATGGAGGAAGAAAAAGAGAAACTTCAGGCACAACTTATTCAGTCAGTAAAAATGGCAGCAGTGGGTACTCTGGCAAGCGGTATAACACATGGATTTAGTAACCTGCTTCAGATAATGGTTGGACATGTAGTATTTGCCCAAAGAACAAAGAAGCGTGAAGACATGGAACATGTTTTAAATATAGTCTTAGACACTTCTGATAGAGCGACAAAGATTATTAAAGATTTATTGACTTTCTCAAAACCGGAATTGTCTGAAAAAGAACTATGTGATATTACTGAAGCAATAGAATCAATACTATCGCTTACGGAAGAACAACTCAAAAAGCATAATATCAAAGTGGTCAAAAAATATGAAAGAACTCCTGTGATAGAAGTAAATAAGGCAGAGATACAGCAAGTATTTCTGGCAATCGTTATTAATGCTCGCGATGCGATGTTGCCCAAAGGCGGGAAATTGGAAATATGTGTTAAGCAGGTCAAGGGAAATATAGAAGTAAGCTTTAGTGATACAGGTAAAGGAATAGAAAAAGAGAATTTAAGTAAAGTGTTCGAACCCTTCTATACCACTAAAGGAGCCTTGGGAGGTAGCACTGTGCCGGGAACAGGGCTGGGTTTGTCTGTTTCTTACGGAATTATACAGAGACATAAAGGCACAATTGAAGTTAACAGCCAGGTAGGGCAAAGGACCACTTTTACAGTCAAATTACCGATGAAAGAAGTAAGACCTAAAGAAAGGGTCATTGAAGAACAAAAGAAGAAAGAAATCGAAAATGCTCAATATATGAATATTTTGGTAATGGATGATGAAGAAGAAATATGCAAAATACTCATTAACTGGTTATCCACTGAAGGACACAGGGTGAAATCTGTATTGACTGGAAGGGAAGCCATTGAACTGGTTAAAGATGAGTATTTTAATGTTGCCTTTTTAGATATTATAATGCCGGGAATTCCAGGTAATATTGTTCTTGAAGAAATAAAAAAAATCTCGCCAGAGACAAAAGTAGTAATGATAACAGGGAAATTGATAAATGATTACTTACTGAATAAGCTAATACAGAAAGGTGCTTCCGGGTGTATACAAAAACCATTTGGGATAGAAGAAATAAAGGAAGTACTAGTTTAGAAAATACATATTTCGTACCCAGAGGATAAGTGAGCAAAAACCAATGAGTAAGAAAATAAATCTTTTTGTTGTTGACGATGAAGCAGGCTTTAGAGAATTAATGGTTAAAACGATACCCAGAACTAAATATAATTTGGAAGTCTTTAGTAATGGAAATGAAGTGCTTAAAGCAATAGAAAAAAAAGAATTTGATGTTGGGTTGATTGACATTAAGATGCCTGATATGGATGGCCTTGAATTATTGAGGAGATTCAGGACACAAAATATATTAACCGAGTTCGTAGTCCTTACCGGTCAGGCAAGTGTAGCTACGGCAATTGAATCAATGAAATTAGGTTGTTACGACTATTTGACCAAACCGGCCAGATTAGATGAGTTAGAAGCTATTATACAGAAAGCATATGAAAAAAAGGCCATCAAGAAAGAAAACATTATTTTAAAAGAAGAATTACAGATTAAAGATAAATACTATGAAATGGTTGGAGAAAGTTCAAAGATGGGATCGATTTTTTCCTTAATTGATAAAGTAGCTAAAACTTCTTCCCCGATTCTGCTTATCGGTGAAAGCGGAACTGGCAAGGAATTAGTAGCAAAAGCCATTCATAAGAACAGTAATAGAAGGGATAAACCTTTTATAGTTATTGATTGTGCTTCTCTTTCAGAAAACCTGTTAGAAAATGAATTGTTTGGACACGAAAAGGGGGCTTTTACTGACGCCTCATCTATGAAGCGAGGATTGTTTGAAATAGCCAATGGAGGAACGTTATTCATTGATGAAATCGGTGAAATGAAATTGACTACACAGGCAAAACTACTACGAGCCATAGAGACTCATCAATTCCGTCGGTTAGGGGGGATTAAACAAATACGAGTAGATGTTAGAATCATAACGGCCACTAATCGAAATTTAGTTGAAGATGCGAAAAATGGGAATTTTCGGAAAGATTTATATTACCGGTTAAACGTTGTTACTATCAATCTGCCACCTTTAAGGGAACGAAAAGAAGATATCTCGTTATTAGTAAAACATTTCATGGCTAATAGTCAGGTTACTACAACAAAGAAAAAGGTTAGCCAGGAATTTATGAAAACTCTAATGGAATATGACTGGCCGGGAAACGTAAGAGAATTAGCCAATGTTGTAGAACGTGCATTAATAATTTCTGTAGATGAATATATCACGCCTGCTGATTTGCCAATCGATTTTTCCAGACTACCGGCAGGTTATTCCTACCCCTCAGATAAAATGGGCTTGAGTAAATTGTTAAAAGACTTTGAAAGAGATGCCATCATCAAAGCTCTTAGGGAATGTAAAGGTAATAAGATAGAAACTGCCAGGTCTTTGAAGTTAAGCAGGTCAAAGTTGTACAGAAAATTGAAAGAATACCGCATTATGTAACTATTAATCCAAATCTGTGACGCCAGCGGCAAGAAAAATTTGCCAGAATAGTAGACAAATCAAAATTATACACACAAAATCGCTTCTTTTATCATTATTAGAACAGTTGTAGCAAATTTGAGAAAGTGGTGAATTTTCATAAGAAATAAGTAATATTCATAAAGGAAATAATAATTCTGTGTCAGTAATGAGACACTGCTGGGGTGAAATAAATATCACTTGACTATCACAATTCCATACCTGCCTTATAGAAGTTCTCCTTAAATACACATCTTTCGAAAAAATCTTAAAGTAATTCTTTAACCCACTTGCCTATCCTGGCAGATAAATTGCCACATATTAACTAAATAGGTAAATATTTATCTAAACATTGATAAATTCATCAAGAAGTTTAAACAGTAAACTTCAATAGGGAGAGTTACGTTTAAAAAGGTATCTTAATTTTGACAGGAAGAGGTGAAAAATGGAATTTGGTCGAAGAATAAAAGAGATTAGAAATAAGAAAAAGCTCACGTTAGAGGAACTGGCTAAGCGAACAAAAGTGAGTGCTAGTTTTCTTTCTCAGATTGAGAGGGGGGTAGTCTACCCTTCGGTAGAGAGCCTCAAGAAAATTGCTATTGCTTTGCAGGTGAAGATAGACTATTTTTTCAAGGAAGAAAAAGTCCCTCGTAGAACTATTGTAAAGAGAGATAAAAGAGAAAAATTTTTCTTAAAAGATTCTAATGCGCATGTAGAAATACTAACTTCCAGTGGAATTGAAGTTTTAATGGAGCCATTAGTATTTACATTAGAGCCAAAAGGTCATACCGGAAAGCAGTTAAATGTACACGAAGGAGAGGAGTTCGGTTTAGTTCTTGAAGGAAAGATTAAAGCGCAGATTGGAGAGGAATCTTACATATTAGAACAAGGCGATAGTATCTCCTTTGACTCTATGCTTTCACATAAGTTCAGGAATATTGGTAATGGTAAAGCAAAAGTCCTCTGGGTAGTTTTTTCTCCCCGAAGAATTATGTAATTTATCCCGTATATCAGGCGAAATTGCCGCATATTTTGGGAGGCATACAAGATGAACGGTGAAGATAAGACAAAAGAGCAACTCATCGAAGAATTAGGGAAAATGCGTCAGCAGCTTACTGAATTGGAAACATTAGGAACCGAGCGCAAGAAGACGGAGGAGGAGTTGCGGGAGGCACGGGGCTACTTAGAGAATCTGATCAACTATACGAGCGCTCCTATCATCGTATGGGACAAGGAGTTCAGGATTACCCGGTTCAACCATGCCTTCGAGCACTTTACGGGTTATACAACCGACGAGGTTACTGGCCAAGAACTGCGCATGTTCTTCACTGAAGCAAGCCGAGACGAATCACTAAGCAAGATCGAACGCACATTGAGTGGTGAATACTGGAAATCGGTGGAAATTCCAATTCTTTGCAAAGACGGAAATATCAAGTTGGCACTCTGGAACTCGGCAAATATCTATGATAGAGACGGCACGACCCTTTTAGCCACTATAGCCCAGGGTATGGACATCAGTGAGCGCAAGAAAACGGAGGAAGAGATTAAGAACTATCAAAAGAAAATAGAAACCATCATAGATTCCTCAAGCGATCTTATTTTCTTTAAAGATAAGGATTTTAGATATTTAATCGCTAATAAAATACACGAAGAAATTTTTAATGTAAAGATAGAAGATATTATTGGTAAAACAGACTTCGATTTTATGTCAAAACAAGATGCTGAAGGGTGCAGGAAAAGTGATGAGGAGACTTTGAGATCCGAGAACCCTATTAGGAGAGAAGAGTTAGTTGGAGATAGATACTTTGAGGTTGTTAAACAAAGGGTTGTGGATACAAATGGTAACATTACGGGTGTAGCATCCGTGATTCGTGACATCAGCGAGCGCAAGAAGGCGGAAGAAAAGTTGCGCCTTTACGGTGAAATCACGACAAACATGTCCGAGGGCGTTTATGCTATCCGGGCCAGCGATAGTGTAATTATCTACACTAATCCAAAATTTGAGGAGATGCTTGGCTATGACCCTGGTGAATTAATAGGCAAACATGTCTCTAGAGTCAATGCCCCCACTGATAAGAGCCCTGAAGAGACGGCAAAGGAAATCATAGAAGTCTTGAATAAAAATGGCCTGTGGCGGGGGGAAATTTACAATATTAAGAAAGATGGTACAGCTTTTTGGTGCTATGCCGGCGTTTCTGTAATCGAGCATCCTAAGCATGGAAAAGTCTGGGTTTCAATGCATACAGACATCACTGAGCGCAAGCAGATGGAAAGTGATCTGTGGAAGCGCACGCACGATCTTGGCGAGCGGGTCAAGGAACTGAATTGTCTCTTTGGCATTTCTCAACTCGTGGAGAAGGAGGGCATTTCGTTAGAGGAGATATTTCAGGGGACAGTTGGTCTCATTCCCTACGCCTGGCAGTATCCAGAAATCACTTGCGCACGAATTATCCTGGAGGGTCGAGAGTTTAAAACGGAAAACTTTAGAGAAACCATCTGGAAGCAAGCCAGTGACATCATTGTCCACGGTAAGCCGATTGGCAGTATAGAAGTCTGTCTTTTGGAAGAAAAGCCAGAAAGTGACGAGGGACCTTTCCTAAAAGAAGAGAGAAGCTTGCTCAACGCTATTTCCGGGCGATTGGGAAGGTTAATCGAGCACAGGCGGGGAGAGGAGACACTGAAGGAGTATCAGAAGGCCGTGGAGAGTTCGCAGGAGATGATTGCTGTACTGGATAGCCAATACGTCTATTGCCTCGCTAATGAGGCTTTTATGAGATATCGCGGCTTGAATCGGGATCAGGTCGTTGGTCATACTGTCACAGAGTTGGTGGGCGAAGACGCGTTCGAAACGAAAGTCAAGCCAAACTTCGACCGCTGCTTGGGAGGCGAGAACGTGCGCTTCGAGATGGTATATGAGGATCCGCAGGCAGGTAACCGTGACCTGCAGGTGTCCTATTACCCTCTCAGGGGCGATGAGGAAGAGGTCACGGGAGTGGTTGCTATTCTCAGGGATATTACTCTGGAGAAAAAGATCGAACGGAAGCGTGAGTGCCTCATTAAGTTGTTTCAATTGCTCAATAAGGCAGTCTCTCTCAAGGAGACGATGCAGGGAGCGATCCATTTCCTCAAGGACTGTTCGGGTTGTGATAGTATTGGCATCCGCCTGCGCGAAGGGGACGATTTTCCCTACTTCCAGACAGAAGGCTTTCCTGAGGAGTTCGTGAGAATGGGAAACAGCCTCTGCATTCGTGACGGCGACGGTCAGATTGTGCGCGACGACACAGGCAATCCTGTTTGGGAAGGTATGTGTGGAAGCGTCATCTCAGGCCGTTTCGACCCTGCTAAGCCCTTCTTTACTGAGAACGGCAGCTTCTGGACGAATAGCATTAGTAAATTCCTGGCCTCGACTACAGAGGCCGACCGTCAGTTGTGGATGCGGAATAAGTGCAATGTTAAGGGTTACGAATCTGTGGCTTTTGTTCCATTGAGAACCGAAACAGAGCCCTTCGGTCTGCTCCAGTTGAACCACAGGAGAAAAGGGCAGTTCGTACCGTTCGACATCACTTTCTTGGAAATGGTGGGGAAATACCTGGCTGACTGGCTGGCGCGCAAGCAGGCAGAGAAGACTTTATGGGATAGTGAGAGAAATTATCGTTTACTTGCCGAGAACGTGCAGGATATTATCTGGACCACAGATATGAACTTTAAGTTCACTTATATTAGCCCCTCTGTGAGGCGTGTACGAGGATATAGTGTTGAGGAAGCGATGGCCCAGACGCTGGAAGAAAGATTGACTCCTGCCTCCTTTGAGGTTATCAGGAAGGCTCTTGCGGAAGAACTGGCTATAGAAGAAATGGAACAGAAAGACCTGTTCAGGTCACGGACGCTGCAACTGGAGTTAATCCGCAAGGACGGCTCCACTGTATGCACAGAGAGCACGGTGTCTTTTCTGCGCGACCAGGATGATCGGGCTATAGGGATACTGGGAGTTACCCGTGACATTACCGAACGCAAGAAGATGGAACGAGAAGTTCTAAAATTCAGCAAACTCGAATCAGTAGGTATTCTTGCCGGCGGCATTGCCCATGATTTCAACAATTTTTTAATGGCGATTTTGGGCAATATTTCTGTGGCAAAGATGTATACAAAACCGGGAGATAAAATTGGCGAAAAATTGACAGAGGCGGAAAAAGCGTCCCTGCGGGCAAGGGATTTGACCAGGCAATTGCTCATCTTTTCCATGGGCGGAGTGCCAATTAAGAAGATACTCTCTATTGCGGAAGTAATAAAAGATTCAGCCCTGTTTGCCTTGAGAGGTTCCAAGGTCCGTTGTGAGTTTTCCATACCAGCCGATCTCTGGCCGGTTGAGGTTGATGAGGGGCAGATAAATCAGGTTATCAACAATTTGGTTATCAATGCCGACCAGGCTATGCCGGAAGGGGGAATAATTGAAGTGTGTGCGGAAAATAGTACTATAGACGCGAATTATGGTTTTCCCGTGAAGGAGGGAGAATATATAAAGATATCCATCAAAGACCCGGGAGTTGGTATACCTGAAGAATACCTCACTAAGATATTTGACCCCTATTTCACAACCAAACAGAAAGGAAGCGGTCTTGGACTTGCCACGGCCTATTCCATAATTAAAAATCACCAGGGATACATTACCTTAGAATCCAAAACAAGAGAAGGAACAACCTTCTATGTCTATCTTCCTGCTTCCTCAAAAGAAGTTCTGACAAAGAAGGAGGAGGAGGAAGAAAAAATCTTTGCCGACAGTGGCAAGATTCTGGTAGTGGATGACGAGAAGATGGTCAGAGATGTTACCAGCAATATGCTCAATCTTATCGGATATGAGTCAGAGTCCGCCGGAGACGGTGCGGAAGCCGTTGAGGTGTACAAAAAAGCCAAAGAGTCCCAGCAGTCTTTTGATGCAATTATTTTGGATTTAACCATTCCCGGTACCATGGGAGGCAGGGAAACCATCAAGAAACTAATTGAGATAGACCCTGAGGTTAAAGCAATTGTATGCAGCGGTTATTCCAATGACCCGGTAATGGCCAACTTCAGGGAATATGGGTTTAGTGGTTTTCTTGTTAAGCCATATAGAGTTGAAGAACTGAACGAAATATTGCATAAAGTAATGACAGGCAAGAATGAATGACCCGTTTGTATAACGCCAGGAACTCTCTCTTATTTTTGGTAGTCGCAACCTTCAGGTTGCGTTTATATAACACAGACTAAAGTCTGCTACTCCTTAACGCAGACTAAAGTCTGCGGCTACCGTTTTATTATTTGGTAGTCGCAACCTTCAGGTTGCGTTTATATAACATTATGAAAAAAATAGATGTGCTTTTACTCAATTTCGGTATAGAAAATACCATACAACCATGGGTTGATAGAGATATACTCTATGCTATTTATACAGGAGAGAAGATTGAGGAAATAGAACAAGTTTATAAAAATCGTAAATTTGACCTGATTTTCCTTAAAATATCAGAGGGCGTAACTGAAGGGTTTCGTGTATTGGATTATTTTAAAGATATTTCTCCGTATTCTAAAATAATAGTAATTTCAGAAAAACCAAATTTTCGGGATGCATTCCAGTATTCAAAATATGGGGCTGATGATTTCCGGGCGATGTTTAGAAATTCCCTTGAATTTATAAGTTTTATAAGGTGTTCCGGTCAACAGGCTATTATAGATAATATAAAAGTTAAATTTACAAATGTATTTCGAAAGGATACTTCATTATCGTTACTTATGGCGATAACCGAAACAGCTTTAGCATGTCTGGTGAAGACAAAAGGTCAATATGAAACCATGGACCATATGGAAGGAGTTTCACAATATGTTCGTTTAATTTGTGAAAAATTATGGAAGAAGAAAGATTATAGTGAAATTTTTAACCAAAAATATATTGAGTATATATATCTTGGGAGTAAGCTACACGATATTGGCAAGATAAATATACCCGAAAGGATAACTATGAAACCATACTCTCTTACAAAAAAAGAATTCGAAATATTAAAAACTCATACTCATTATGGATATGAAATGTTATCCACAATTGAGCAAGGTGTGGAGCATGATTTGCACGAATTTTTTAAGATAACAAGAGAAATAGCGCTTTACCACCATGAAAATTACGACGGAACAGGCTATCCATATGGCTTAAAAGGTAAAGATATTCCTCTTTGTGCAAGAATTTGTGCCTTAGCAGATGCATATGATGCTCTTGCCTCATATAGGCGTTATAGAGGGCCGTTTTCTCATGAAAAGATACGTGATATTGTGTTCCATAAACAAAGGCATAAGTATGACCCGGATATTCTGAAGATATTCAGGCAATATAATAAGGAGTTTAAAGAAATATCCTCTGTTTTTAGAAAAAATGCAGAAACATATTCTCATAAGAAGATAAGGATACAATGTGCCTGGTGCAAGTCACTATTTATTTTTGACAAATGGTTGCCTTACAACGAAATCCTTTATGGTTCTCATGTTATGTGTCCAGAATGTCATAAGAAACTTCAGAAAAAAATCAGTAATGTAAGTTACTGAATCAGGAATTTTCTATGGCTGAGAGGAAAAATATTCTAATAATTGGTGGTGAAGAATTTATAGGGAAAAATCTAAAAAAAGAATTGCTCCAAATGGGCTACAATGTGGAGGAAGTTTTTGATGGAGATACTGGTCTGGAAGAGTTAGAAAATGGAAAGTTTCAAGTTGTCTTGTTAAGCTCGGAATTGCCGGACATAGAAGGAAACAGGGTTTTGAAAAGTATCAAGGAGACGCATCCCCTTAGCGAGGTTATTGTGCTTGGCGAACATAGCACGATGCGCTCAGCTTTTGATTCGATGCGTTTAGGCGCTTACGATTATCTGAGCAGACCTTTCGATTTAAATCAAGTAATCTCCACTGTTGAACGAGCCATTGAGCATTGTAAGAGGCACAAGAGTAGGCGCGACGGAAATGGGAAATTGTCACGCCGCAGTCTCCCTTCTGACATGGTGGGAGAGAGTTCGGCAATGAAGTCGATTTTGGATTTGGTCCAGAAAGTAGCTCCCACTGATTCTGCTGTCCTTGTTCAAGGAGAAACAGGCACAGGTAAGGGATTAATAGCTAATGCCATCTATAAGAATAGTTCGCGGTGGGATGAATCCTTCATTGTAATCAATTGTAGTGCTATCCCTGATACTCTTTTGGAAAGTGAACTTTTTGGATATGAAAAGGGCGCTTTCACTGACGCTACTCGTCTGAAACGCGGTCTTTTAGAGACAGCTAATGGCGGGACTCTATTTTTGGATGAAGTCAGTGAAATAAGCCCAAGTTTACAATCTAAATTATTGCGAGTGGTGGAGACCGGAGACTTTCGCCGTTTAGGGAGTAACCAGGAAATCCAGATTGACTTAAGAATCATTTGTGCTACTAACAGGGATTTATATAAAGAGGTTGCTTCTCGTCGGTTTAGGGAAGACCTTTATTATCGTTTAAGTGTAGTGACTATAAATATTCCGCCTTTGAGAGAAAGACCGGATGATATACCTTTATTAGTTAATTTCTTTTTAAATAATTTAAAGGTTTCTGGTAAAGGAAAGAAAGTAATTTCTCCAGAGGCACTGGAAATGTTGAAGGAATATGATTGGCCGGGAAATATTCGTGAACTACGCAATGCGATTGAAAGGGTAATAATTTTAACCGAACGAAATAGTATCGAAGTTGCAGATTTACCGCCTATCATTCAGAAACATAAGACTGTGAAACAATTATTTCTGATGCCTCCTGAGGAGGGATATTTTACCCTTGAGGAACTGGAAAAGATGTATATAGAAAAGGTATTAGAACATTGCCGTGGACATCGCAGTCAAACAGCAGAGATTTTAGGGGTCACTCGCCATACCTTATATAATAAGCTTAAACATTTTGGAATTGATGAGAAAAAAATCGCCTCTTTTAAATCCTCCCGGAAAAAATAATCTTCCTAATTTGGTAAATAATTCAACATTTTGCCAAATCATTGCACAACTTATCAATATTTATTGTCGGTAAACTCACCTCTTCTTGAATCATTTATGTAAAAAGATTACTCATTTTAATTAGTATCCCCGATATACAATTATTGAGCCAGTTAAACCCAGTTTACACCTTGGTTTCATCCATTTTATCGTCGGGGATCTGATATCGATAAGATACTCAGCTTTTATTGATAAATCTCTATGGCAGGAAGGTTGCTTCTAATTCAGGCGTAGACTCATTTCGTGAAATAGAAAAAGGGAGAAAGATGAGTAATAAGAATATTTTGGTTGTTGATGATGATACAGACATAAGAAATGCATGTATGGAATCATTGAAGTTTGTAGGAGGATATGAGGTAGAGACAGCGGAAACAGGAGAAGAAGCTTTGGAGATTATAGAAGGAAAGTTTTTTAATATTGTTTTAACCGACCTAAAAATGCCGGGTATGACTGGAATAGAGTTGTTGAAACAAGTAAAGAAGATTCATCCATCTACAGAGGTAATCGTATTTACTGCATATGGAACAGTGGAGAGTGCTGTGGAGGCAATGAAAATGGGTGCTTATGATTATATGACCAAGCCCTTAGATTTAGATATGTTAAATATTAAGATTATAAAATGTTTAGAAAAGCAGAAACTCACCTCTAAGGCTGGTATGTTAGATGTAATTACAGGCCTATATGAAGCAAGTAAAGATATGGTAGCCCCACTGGAATTAGAACAGTTCCTAAAAGCGATTTTAAAATTTGCATGTGATACATTATCTGCTGATGGTGGTTCATTGATGCTATTAGATAAAGAGACAAAAGTATTGAGCATAAAGGCATCAATAGGGTTAAAAGAGGAAATAGTAAAGTCAACAATGGTAAAAATCGGTGACAGAATCTCAGGCTGGATTGTTCAAACAGGGGAATCCTTATTGCTTATAGGTGGATTTACCGACAAAAAGCAATTTAAAGATATTGAAAGAAAAAAAGAGATAAAATCATCCATTTGTGTTCCCTTAAAAGTAAGATATAGAACAATAGGGGTTTTAAATCTTAATGATATTCATCGATTGCGTTGTTTTACAGAGGATGACTTAGAATTGTTAAATCTCTTCGGTTCCGAGGCTTCGCTATCAATAGAAAATGCATTGCTTTTTGAGGAGTTAGAGAAATGCAAGAAACATTTAGAAAAAGCAAATAAGGAATTGGAGGAAAAGAACATTGAACTGAAAACGCTTCACGAAGAAAAATATATAAAAGAATTACTTGCTGTTAAAGAAGAAAAGAGCAGTAAAAAGAAAAAAGGTCAAAAAAAGTAATTACAGAAAAACTATCAAGGAGAAAATTTTACATGTGGATAAATGTAATATCCATAGGTGCAGCTATTCATCCTGATACAACAATAGTAGCTGTAACTTGCACAACTCTGATTAAGGGAGACACTCCTTGGTCGCCCGATTCGATTATATTCATGAGATAAAAAGGAGGAGAGATGAGCAAGAATTTGCTAAAGAAGGTACAAGTAGTTTCCGGAAAGACAGCAGGGATAATAGCCAAAGAAACGTTAGCGGTGGCTAAGAAAGCTGGTAGTATACCTGGTGTCATCAAGACGAAAACAACTGAAGCAATTTGGGTGGGCGGAAAGACATTAAGAATTAAAAGGTCAAAAAGTGATCTTAAGAAATGGGAAAAGAAAAAATGGGCTACCTTCACTGAAATGGGCGAGGTGATATTTAAATTAGTAGGAAGAGGAGTAAAAAACGTCTGGCAGAGAAGAGAAATAAAACATTTAATTGGTAAATTGAGAAATTACGATAAGGAGATAAGGAAGATAAAGATTCAAATCACTCAGGCTGAAAAAAGCAGCGAAGAACAGATTAGTTACCACCATGCCATCCTTAATTTAGGTTCAAAAGAAAAAGATGTTCGTCTGGGAGCAGTGAAATCATTAGGCCAGTTAGGCGACAAAGACGTTATTCCCATTTTAACTAAGAAACTGGAAGACCCTGATTTGCTGGTCCGTCAGGAAACTATGCGGGTACTGCACAAAATAATTGACCGGGAATATCCACAGCATAGACTCAGTGGGTCGGGGCCTGGTTAAAGAAAAGGTAAAAAGATCGGATAATATGTGTTGTCAAGCTAACTGTCTAAAAATATCAAACCAGGAGTGAGGGATGGCTAATCATCCATATCGAGGTCTGGCAGTTGTCCTTTCTTTTCTCTTACCCGGGCTGGGACAGATTTATAATCAAGAGTTTGGTAAAGGAACAAGATTTATTATCGCCTATATCATTTCCTGGGCATTGTCTTTTATCGTTATTGGTTGGTTCTTTTTAATTATTGTTTGGATTTGGTCAATGGTCGATGCTTATCAATCTACCGGGAGAGTAACTCCCCCTCCTTGCCGTGCCCCCCGGGGGTAGCGGAGCAAAACCGGGGGACGACGAGGCACTCTATGAACACTTTCCAGTTTCGCACCCCATTTATCCTCGCTTTGATTTGCCATATCTCCATGCTGAAGGATGAGGTCGTTAGAAATGGAATTTCTAATGAAGTAAAGGAGAAAGAGAATGCGTTCGATAGCTTTAATTAATCAAAAAGGTGGTGTGGGTAAAACAACCACGGTAGCGAATCTGGGAGCTTGTCTGGCTCAGTTGGGAAAAAAAGTGTTGGTAGTAGATTTAGACCCACAGGCTAATTTAACCATCCATTTGGGAATCAAAAGTAACGAGTTAGAATGTTCGATTTATGACCTTCTATTGTGGAAGACTAAAGCAGAGGAAGTGATTATTCCCACTGGAGTTGAGGGTTTAAATATCATTCCTGCTAATATCGACCTTTCCAGGGCAGAAATTGAACTGGTGAATATGCCCAGCCGGGAGACAATACTCAAAGACCGACTTTTCTTGACATTTAAAAAATACGACTATTCTTTGATTGATTGTGCTCCCTCTTTAGGGTTGCTCACCCTGAATGCGTTAACCTCTGTGCGAGAGATATTTATACCCATCCAGACTCAATTTTTTGCCTTGCAAGGAATAAATAGACTTTTGGAGACAATTGAAATCATAAGGAAAAAAGTTAATCCTCTGCTTAAAGTAACCGGGGTTATCCCCGTAATGTACGATGTGCGCACAAATCTAAGTCAGGAAGTTTTGAACAGAATAAAGGGATATTTTAAAAAGGAAGTATTTAAAACTATTATTCGAGAAAATGTTCGCATAGCCGAGAGTCCCAGTTTTGGGTTGCCCATTACCTTGTACAGTGCGGGTTCTTACGGTGCAGAGGACTATATGAAATTGGCAAAGGAGGTAATTTCTCGTGAGTAAAAGCAAAAGCAAAAGCAAAAGCAAAAGCAAAAGCAAAAGCAAAAGGAAAGCATTGGGTGAGGAGCTATTAGGTAAAAGAGGAATACGTGAGAATCAGCATTTAACGAGTAAAAGAAGAGGCTCTGGAGAAGACCCTTATGCCTGGATTGAAGGAAAGAAGGGAAAGAAGAGAATGAGGAAAAGACCCGGGCGACCCAAAAAAGCTAAACCAGGCAAACGGCGAAAACCTTCCAAATTGAAGGTTAGAAGAAGGGCTAAAAGAATACCGAAAAAGCCCAAACTACCAGCAAAAATTTGGAACAGGCTGAAGAAAGTTGAGAAGGGAGCGGTACTCCTGCCCAAGGAAATAATGACTGTTGCCAAGGCTACGGGAAAGGTCACCAGTAAAATAACTGCCGACTTCTCTAAGACAATTGCTTCCGGGGTAGTAGCCGGGCCGAAAGAAGCTAAAAAAATTATTCGGCGTGTGCAGGTGAAAATTAAGGCCGGTCACCTAAAAAGCAGAATGGAGAATCTCTTCACTGCTTTAGGTAAAGAAGGCTACCGATTAAGTGACAAAAGAAAGGCTATCCAGAAAGAAAAAAGGGTACAGAACCTAATTAAACGGATAAAAAATTGTCAGGAAGAACTACAAAAGACAGGAAAAAGAATTTAGTTTAGATTTTCGTTCCTTAGATAGTTGGGCTTCACACTAAAAAAAATCTAATAGGAGGTCTGAGGTGGTAAAAAAGAAAGTTGCTAATGGGAAAAAGTTGTGGGAAACAAACTTAGAAGAAAAGAAAACGGGTATTGATTTGAGACGTCCCTTTAAGACAGCTGCTTTTACGGTTACCGGTGCAGGAACTGGAGTTCTGGGCGCGATTGCCGGGGTAACTTTAGTAGCTGGACTATTTGAAATTGCTCTGCCAGTAGGACTCTGTCTTTGGGCAGGGGGTATTACCTGTGGCGCTATTGGGATGGCGTTAGGCGTGGGCAAAAAAAAGAAATCCAGGTGAACATATGAAAGAATCGATTTTGGTAGTCGCAAACTTTAGTTTGCGTTTATATGCGCCGGCTAAAGCCGTCGGCTACCATTTTTCAGCAATATCTACAATCAGACATTCGTGGGAAATTTTTAATAAATATTGAGATTCGAATATGATCATAAAATTAAGATTATTTCTAAAGTTCCTTATTCTCTACTGGGAAAAATTACTCGATATTATAGAGAAATTTCTTAGTCTTGACCCGAAACAGGTGAGTAAGGTATATGCGGAAGTTGGTAGAGAATGCGTGGATAGAGGTTGGGAAAAGGATGCAATTGATTTGTACCAGAAAGTCATTCTACTCAGTCCACATAATAAAGATGCATATTTTCAATTAGGTAGAATCTATACGAGAACGAAAAACTGGGACGAAGCTATGAGGTTCTACCATAGAAGTATTGAGTTAGGACTACGAAATCATGAGGTTTATTATCGCACGGGTTTAGCCCACGACTATTTTAATCAAACAGAGGAAGCTTTAAAGTGTTATAAAAAAGCAATAAAACTGGATTCACATCACGACGAGTATTATTTCCGACTGGGCTTACTTTATGATAGTAAAAAAATGCACGACAAGGCGATTATCTCCTATAACAAAGCAATTTCGCTTAATCCTCAAGAGCCCAAATATTATTATAGTTTAGGTTTAGCTTATGATAGTAAAAATATGCACAACAAGGCGGTAGACTTTTTACGAAAAGCGATGGAGTTGCAGGAAAAAGAATCACCGGTAATAGATAAAGAGTAAAAGATGATGTAACAATCTAACCACATAAGGAGGAGGGAAGATGTTAGCAAAAATCGAAATCTTATTACAGATGCTGGGACTGGCATTTAAGAGATTCCTTGAAGGGATTGAGCAGCTTTTCCAACCAAGATCTTTAGATCAGGCAACAATTTATAGCAAAGTGGGAGAGAAATATGCTGATAAAGGCCAAATGGACCAGGCAATAGTCTCTTTGAAAACAGCAATAGAGCTTAATCCATCCGGTGGAGGGGCCTATTACAAACTTGGTCTGGCTTACAGCGAAAAAGGATTATGGGATGAGGCTATTACCTGTTATAAGAGGATATTAAAACTTGAGCCTAATGGTATCCAATCTACGGCTTTTGATGAAGCAGAAATCTATACCCGTCTCGGTTTAGCCTATAATAAGAAAGATATGATTGACAAAGCAATAAGTTCATACAGAAAATCGTTGAAAATTTTTCCCGAGCAACCGGAAACGTACTATCGATTAGGATTACTTTACGACAGGAAAAAAATGCACGAGCAATCTATTAAAACTTATGAGAGAGCAATTGAACTCAATCCACGGACAGCAAAATACTATTACAGTTTAGGATTAGCTTATGATGGTAAAGGTGAACATAACAAGGCAATTGATGCCTTCCGCCAGGCGATGGAAGCCGAAGAAACTGATTAATAGACTAAGAACTCTTTCAAAGATTGCCGTTTAAATTACTGGAAAAATGAGTCTTATAAGAGCAGTAATCAGAAGAGCATATGTGGACAAATTATATCCAATACACGCATTATCAAAAAGGCAGATAAATGGAATTAAGAAGTTAACGGGAAATATAAAGGGATATCTTGGTAAGCATCAAGTCTTAGCGTGGTTATTGAGAACGTTGTTAACGGTAGCAATCACTGTCGTTATCTGGGCACTTATTCATTGGTACAACGATTATGCCCGAGCAGGGACTCGCGCTGAAGCATATTTTGCTCAAGTGGGGGTGGAAATGAAAAGACGCACTAATTTAATTCCTAACCTGGTGGTAGCCGCAAGAAAATACGCTTTTCACGAAGAAGAGATATTTAAGCATGTGTCTGATGCGCGAGAAATGTTAATTCAGGCGAAAGGTGTTAAGGAGAAAATGGAAGCCGCAGCAAAACTTGATGCTGCGCTATCAAAGCTATTGGCTGTGGTTGAACGGTATCCGGACTTAAAAGCTACCGAGTCTATACAAGATTTAATTAAAGAACTGTCCAATACAGAAAATCGTATTGCCGAACAGAAGGCAAAATACAATGAGGTAGCCAGGATATATAATCAACTTTTAAGTACATTCCCTACAAATATTCTGGGTAGAATTTATGGATTTGGTCAACGGAAACCATACATTGGTGCTGAAAGTGACTTATTGAAAGCACCGGAAGTGGATTTTGAATGGAAGGAGGATTCTACAGATGAATAAAATTATAGCTGGCTTAGTTGTCCTTGCTATAGGTCTATGGGCGATAGTTTCCTGGTGGTGGTTCATCTGGGATATTATCAGAGGAGTGATGGCAGTTCTTTTTGTTCTTGCTGGGTTGACTTTGATTGGTTTAGGAATGAAGAATACTGGTAAAAAACCTGCGGGAACAAAATAGAGGATATCCGTTATTCTGTACTGGATTTCTCGGGGTTCAGCGATATGAGAGCGAAGAATAAAATAACAGATTCTAATAATGCTTGTGCCAAAGAAAAACTAAAGCCGTGGTTAGTAGGTTTAGTAGTTCTAATTGTCATTGTGATAGGTTGGATAGTGTTAGGCAAAGGATGGAAAAGCAAGGAACGTGTCTGGGAAGACAGGATGTTTTTGGGCAAGACAAATCTTCCTGCCGGAATCAAGTTAGGGAATAAACCTAATCAGGCCACTATCAGGATACCACAGGATTCCTATCATAATGTTGTGGAATTAGTAAAACCAGCCGTTGTGGGAATTAGCCTGCCCAATGCTCAATCATTTTTCCAGCAATGGAAAGTGATGGGAAATCAAATCCCTGATTTGGCATGGCTTAAATGTCCTCGCGATGGTTGGGTAACTGTCGAGCCACCGGAGACCCCGGCAGCCCCGATTCTCTGTCCCAATTGTGGAACGGTCATAGGACAAACCCCACAAGTACAAAACCAAGTATGGTTGCAACCTTCCCAACTACCGCAGGGACAGATGCAGGCTTGGGGTATGAGAGGGCAAGGATTTGGTTCGAATACACTTACTATGTTTTGTCCCAATTGTGGAGCGAGAGTAACGCGCCAGCCAGGCGTTCCCTGGACTTCAATTACCTGTCCCAATTGCGGTTCGTCGATGTTCTGTCCCCGCTTACCAAATAACCCGCTTCCAGGACAACAACAGGTTTGGATGCAACCTACGGTGCAACAACCGCCACCGCTGACCATTCACAATGGACCTCTTCCTTTCCCTGGTCAAGAAGCAGTTATGCCAGGATTTCAGGGTCTGGGTTCAGGGGTAATCGTTTCTAAAAGAGGATATGTATTGACTAATTCACATCTTGTTTCAGGACAGAGGTTTGTTACGGTGACGTTGTTTACTGCACAAGGACAAAGGAGTTTCAAAGGTCAGATAGTTGCCCAGGCATCTGACCGCGATCTGGCTATCGTAAAAATAGACCCGCAGAATATCGACTTACCGGTTGTGCCTACAGGAAATTCCGATACAGTTCAAGTAGGTGAGACGGTTTTAGCCTTTGGTAATCCCTTCGGTTTATCCCAGACAGTAACATCAGGCATAATCAGTGCGGTGAGGGCATCTACGGTCATTGAGGGACATCAACTCAATAATCTTATCCAGACAGATGCTCCCATAAACCAGGGCAATTCCGGCGGTCCGTTGGTCAATTTACGTGGTGAGGTTATCGGGATAAACACAGCAATTTATTCACCCACTCAAACACACACGGGATTAGGTTTTGCTGTAGCAATAAATCAGGCAAAAGAGGTGTTTAGCAGTTATATGGATGGGTCTGCCCGGAAGGTTGCTATGCAGTTCTTAGGTTATTCCAACCCCAGAGCATATCCAACGGCTGGGCAAAGAACACAACCTAACACTACAGTTCCGAGAAATGCACCATCCTGGCTGGGTGTAAGCATACAAATTTTAAACGATGTTCTCGCTGAGCAGCTGAATGTCCCGGTAGACAGAGGCATTCTGATAAATGAGGTTTATGCTAATTCCCCGGCTGCCCAGGCAGGATTAAAACGCGGGGATGTAATTATTCGTTTTGATGGGAAAAGAATTACCAATGAAACGCAAATAAGAACTTTATTGGCGGAGAAGAAGCCTGGCGATAAGGTCAAGTTGACCATACTGCGGGGAAGAAAACGACTCAATATTAAACTTGGAACTGCGGGAGGCGGTTGGTGGCAAGCTCAACCGGCAGCCATACAAAATAAGTCAATTAATCTATTGAAAAATGCAGAAGTAGAAACCGGGAGTGCGGAACTCACCTCCATTGGAATTGCTGCGATTACCATCACTCCAGAAATCGCATTTACTTATGGTTTACCGAAAGACGCCAGGGGCATAATTGCCACTGAAACAGAAGGTTTGGCATTAAACTGCGGAATAAAAGACGGTGACATAATTAAGAAAGTGAATAATAAATCCACAACTGATTTGGTAAGTTTCTTAAAAGCGATAAAGAAGGGAGATTTATCCAGGGGTATCCCTTTCTCCTTGATACGCGGAGGTAAACCAATTGAGATAGTAATGAGAGAAAATCCGCAGCTTCTACCAAGGGGACTATGAATGGCTCAACAAGAATGTGAAACTTGCGGTCGTAAAGCAACGTGGCTAAGTGCCGGGCAGAATGTTATACTCGCTTCTCTTAAGGGACTGGTTGGATACATAACCGGTAGTAGAGCATTGTTAGCCGATGCATTGCATTCAGGGTCGGATATAATCTGTGCTCTCCTTGCAGCATGGGGCACGCGGTTTGGTGAAAAACCTGTAGACAAAACCCATCCTTATGGCTATGGCAAGGTGGAGTTTATAGTGGGGGTAATTGTAGGTATTGTCCTGATCTTTGCTGCTGGAGAAATACTTTATGGTTCATCAAAGGTCCTTTTTTCGCAGACGGAAATAAATCCACCGAAAATCTTAGCCATCTGGGTAGCATTACTTTCAGTATATTCAAATTTTGTTATTTCACATTATACTATGTGCGCCGCTAAAGAGTTGAACAGTCCTGCTTTGAAATCCATTTCTGTAGATAACCGTTCCGACGCATACTCATCCATACCGGTGGTAATTTGCATCCTTGGCAGCCAACTCGGTTTTCCTCAATTGGACCCTCTGGCAGCTGTATTCGTAGGGTTGCTTGTTTTCAGGATGGGTGCGGGATTGGTAATAGAGAATTATCGTGGATTACTTGATGTTTCCGTGAAACTGGAACAAATTGAGAAGATAAAAGAAACAATAGTTTCATTGCCGGGAGTGAAAAAAATAAACTACCTAAGGACAAGACAGATAGGACAGAAAATATGGGTGGATGTAGAAGTGTGCGTCAAAGGAGAGAAAACGCTCGAAGAAGCAAATGTAGTTTCTCGCGAAATACGCTCTGCTCTAATGCGCAGAATGCACTATATCGGTAATGTTCAGGTTTCTTTAAAACCAATAGCAGCTAACGAGTAGTAAAAAATATAGATTATCAGTTATGAAAAATTGGCAAAATATGAGTTTAATAATGGTCATCTGTGTAGGCTTGATTTTTAGTTCAATACTCTTCTTTCGTGGTGGTCTGAAAACTGAGGTTGATGAAATAGAGGACGATTTAGGCAGATATCTCCGAAATATTACGCCAGTAGCATTACATAATGCTGTGGGCAGAATAAATTCCCGCTCTACTTCGGTAGATTCTTACATTCATCCTGTTGGTATATCCGGGGGCAATGTTCCTCCTGATGCGGCTACTGGTGCTACGCCGAGAATTATCGGCTGGGTAAGTAATATTGTTACTCAAGTAAAACCGGCAGTGGTAGGTATTTGTGTGGGAAACACAACTCAAACACCGCCCTGGCAGCAGGGCTGGGAAGTGATTACTCCATCGGGAAGACGCAGTGTTGGTAGTGGAGTCATCGTTCACCCACAGGGATACGTGCTTACTAATTACCACGTGGTTGCATTGGGCGGTGATATTATGATTTCCCTGTTTGATGAAAAAGGATATAAAGATTATCCCGCGGAACTAATTGGTGGCGAGAGAGAAAAAGATTTAGCATTATTAAAAATTGCCAGTCCTGGTCAGCAAAATCAAACATTCCCTTCCGTGCCCATTGGCGATTCGGACAAAGTTGCTGTAGGAGATAAGGTTATTGCTATTGGTAACCCTTTTGGACTGACGCAAACTGTCACCAGTGGAATTATCAGTGCCCGTCGGAAACGATTACCTATTGGGGGAATAGTATTACGTGATGTGTTCCAGACCGATGTGCCCATAAGCCCGGGCAATAGTGGAGGTCCATTGCTTAATCTTCGAGGTGAAGTCATTGGGATAAATACAGCAATATTTTCTCCTGTTGAGTCGGTGTATACAGGTGTAAGTTTTGCTATTCCCGTAAGTCAGGCGAAAAAACTCTTTGGTAATTTCCTGGACTTGACCACCAAGGTAAAAATACCATCTACCACTCGACCTGCTGGTTATGAATTCGTAAAAGGGAACCAAGCGAATTACAAATATGTCCAGGCAGTGGCTCAACCAAAGTCGCCCTTGCAGAACAGAATCCAACCTTCCCCGGGCGAAGGCATTGAAGAACTTGCCTGGTTAGGAATAGATATTGTCCCGGAGAACGACGCTAATACTACCACCAGTGAAATTGCCGTTGACGAAGTAGAAGGCATAACTCCCATGGAAGCAGGGTTGCAGGCAGGGGATATTATCAGGTCAGTAAATGGATATCCCACGCCAAACATATATGCATTTAAGGAAGCAATAAAAAAGGTGCCCCTCAAGGAAGGGCAGGGAGTGGTTCTGGATGTCTATCGTCCCCGTAATGGCCAATCCTTATATATTAATTTCCGATTGAAGAAATGGGACCTGCAAGGGAGATAATTGTTCGCGAAATTGAAACGACAGAATAAACGAATATGGAGCAAAACATAAGAAAACAGGCAGATGAGTTGTATAAGCGGGGATTACTTGTTTTCAATCAACCTATAACCAAAGAGACGTTAAAACTTGTGACCGAACTTTGGCAAGAGGCATTCAAATTGTATCGCAAGATTGGCGATGAAAGCAAAGCCAGAGAGATAGGAAATTCTTTAATCAGTCTGTATAAAAAGAAATCGATAAGAATGGAAAGAAAAAAGGAACAAGGAAATAATATTCTTACAAAATTCGTTAACTGGAATCTGTTTTTCAAAATCGGGTGTCTTGGTTTCGGTGGACCTATGGCTGTTTTCTCTCTATTGGAGGATGAATTAGTACAAAGAAGGAAGATTCTGACCGATAAAGACTTTCTTGAAGGAGCGGTATTGGGTGATATTTTACCAGGGCCGGTGACAATGGATATTGTGACTTACACAGGGTATAAACTGAATAAATGGTCTGGCGCAATACGTTCCACGCTAATTTTTATTTTACCATCATTTATTCTAATGATTATTCTCGCTATGCTTTACGAAAAATATAAGATAACACCTAAAATTGAGACAATATTTGAATGTTTGGGAGCAGCAGTTACAGGATTAATAGTTTCTGTAGGATTGAGACTCGGTGAAAAAGAGATAAAAGATTATCGAGGAGCGGGTATTTTAATCTGGGCATTTATCTCATCATTAATTTTTAAGTTTGATATTTTGACCGTGGTGGGGCTTGCCGGAATAGCGGGCACCATTCTTTATATAGGGCCTAAAGGTTAAAAAACCAAAAACGATGGATATATTACTTAAGTTATTCTGGGTGTTTCTAAAAGTTGGCACTTTCTCTTTTGGTGGTGGTATCGTCATAATTCCACTGGTAGAAAGAGAGGTGGTTATGAAATATGGCTGGCTCACGAAAAGGGAATTTATTGATGCAGTAACTTTGGGTCAAATTACTCCCGGACCGGTGGTAATTTCGGCAACATTTATCGGGTATAAAGTTTATGGCATATTGGGTGCGATAGTTTCCACGGTAAGTGTAATTTTACCCTCATTTGTGATGATTTGCCTGGCCACACAGGCAATAAAAAAATTTCAGGAGAATAAATTATTAGCAAATTTTTTTCGTGGAGCCCGGGTTGCGGTCATTGGCATGATTTTGCAAGCGGGTTTAAGTATTGGCAAAAGTTCATTAATTGATTTCAAAACCATCTTTATTGCCGGGATAGCTCTGATTTCGTTACTCAAGTATAAGTTAAATCCAATTTGGATACTGCTGGGCGCTGGAATTGTAGGATTAGTGAGTTAGGTGGAGAGAATGAAATTGAACAAAGAGTGTGAAAGTTGCCAGCAAAGACTAAGCTTGTGGGCACTATTTGTCAGCCTTTTTTTAAGTTTAGTGAAAGGTGTGGTCGGTATACTTGGCTCGAGCGAGTCACTGGTTGTTGATGGGCTGTTTTCATTTTATCAAAGTTTTGTGGTGGTAAAATCGATTTTCTTGATAAATAGAAATAGTGCTTTCTATAAATCTGTTTGGTTTGCCGGCCTGGTCATCTCTGTAATGCTAATTCTGGGAATTGGCGACGTTTTGATATTTTCCGTAGTAAGAATGGCTAAAGTGGCAAAAGGAATACTTCTCCGGCCAAGTCCCTACGCGCTGTATACAGCGATATTATCTGTACTGGCAAATCAACTTTTATATAGATACAGTTTGTGTTCAGGAAAAGAAACCTCAGAAAAAAATGTATCACAAGCCGAAATAATCCAGAGCTTGCGGCTTTCGGTAATAGTCTCTTCAGTAGTAGTTATTGGAATAGGCATTGCCAGGACGGTATCTCTCTACGGTGATGCTGTAGCCGCACTGATTGTAGCAGCAATCTTTATACCTAAAGTAATCAATTTATTCAGTGAGAGTTTGAAAGTAACAACTGACGGGACATTATATGGGTTTAAAGGGATACAAAGTAAAGTATAGGTGGACATCGTTAACCCTCAAGGTCTAATGGCATTGAGCCAGTAGAAATTTCTGACGGGCATAAAACCGACAGAGGTTAAACAATATGAGTAAAGCCGAGTTGAAATTATGGGCTGCAATGATAATGATTTTCTTGATAATCACTGGTTTATGGATTTTCATAAAAAAACCAGGCCCGTTCAAGAAAATGAATCCAAAACCTAAATACATAAATTTTGAAACCGTAGCGCAGTCTGCCCAGCCGTCCATTGTGAAAATAAATAATTTTGGTTATGGAACAATCGTTCATTCCCGGGGATATGTGTTAACGTTAAATCCCTTAAAGTCCCAACGTAATTTATACAAAACAAATAATACCAGCCCGGTTGTTGATACAAAAATTCAGAAGATGAATTTATATCTTACAACATATAATGACGAATCTTTCACCGGAGAAATTATAAAAGTTGATAAGAAAACCGAACTGGCTCTTTTAAAAATTATGGTTAATAAGGAATTTACGCCGGTAGAGTCAGCAAATGGAGAAAAAGTAGAACCCGGCGAGTTATTGTTTGTATCAACCGATAAAGGACTTATTATTAGTAAAGTCTTGAAACTTAATCAGACAAAAAGAAAACTCATTCAAATTGACATGGTTCCAAATTTAACGGTTAACGGGTTACCACTGTTCAACAAAAACGGTGAATTGGTAGGAATATGCACGACTTTGTCAAATATCTCAGATGACAATAATCCCACGGTCTACGCTATTCCTGTTTCGCAGGCAAAACCACTATTGACCACTATGAGTAAATTGGTTCCCGGAATGGTTTATACTAAACAGGGAACAGCGAGAATTGACTGGATGGGGGCGCGTTTTCTACCGCAAACTGAAATTGACGGAAAAAGTCTCCTGGTAGAAAAGATTGGCCAATCCGAATCGGACAGGAACATCTGGCAGGTTAGCGGGTTGAAACCTGGCGACAAGATTATAAAAATCAATAATAATCGAATCACCGGACTTGTGGAATTAGAAAAAGCCCTGCCATCCTTAGCACAACACAGAAAGGTTAATCTTACTTTTGTCCGGGATGGCAAGGAGAAAAATTCAGTTATTCAGTTTAGAAAGACTTCCCGGCCTCAAAATTTAACGTTTTCGTCCACGCTCTTTGTTTTGCTCATTTTCTTTCTCGTCTACTATTTTGTGTACCGCAATTGGATTGATAGAACAATTCTTTTCGTTTTAGGAGCAATTCTAATAACTATTTGCGGCTATTATCTGAAATTCTATAACTGGCCGATGGCCTGGGAATCATTAAAAAGCAAAATCGATGTAATTTATTTTATCGTCGGTATGAGTATCCTGACAATTATTTTAGATGAAGGCGGACTATTTGGTTATCTGGCGAAAAAAATTGCATTATTCACTCAAGGTGACAAATGGAAAATAATGTTATCTTTTTGTTTTTTGACTTATATCTTCTCGCTGGTGGTGAATAATCTGGTCACAATTATGGTGCTTGTCCCTATGATTTTTAGCCTGAGCAGGTATCTAAATTTCAATCCTAAACCCTATATGATTGCTATGATTATTGCCTCAAATTTGGGTGGGGCATCAACAATGGTTGGTGATTTTCCCAATATGCTTATAGGCACGGAAACAGGCATAGCGTTTACTAAATTCATTGTGTATATGATGCCGGTTTGTTTGATAGAACTTTTTGTCCTTCTCATTTATATTCGACTGTCACAGAAGAAACTGTTCGTTAAGGAAAAAAAGAAAACTGAGGTTAATATATACGAAGAGTTACCACAACTGGCATATTGCGATGGGGGTAATCTAACCAATAATGAAAATCTTTTCCATAGGATAAAACAGAAACTGAAACAGGGAATGAAGAATCCTGAGGCGGTAAAAAGAGGTTTGGTTATTCTGGGCATACTTGTAGTTGCTTTTCTCATTTCTGACTTTATTCATATATCACCGGCACTTATTGCTTTAATGGGGGGATTAGCGGGTATCTTTTTGGGGAAGGTGAAAATAGGGGCAATCCTGGAAAGACTTAATTACAAGGATATACTTTTCTTCTCTGGCCTGTTTATACTGGTTGGTGCTGCCGAGGCAAGTGGACTTCTCCTCTGGCTTGGGGAAGTAGTTGTCCACCTCTCTTTCGGGAATGTTCTTATCCGATGTTTGCTTCTGATGTGGTTAGCAGGAATTGTTACTGCTTTTCTTAATGCCGGACCTGCGACAGCACTTTTTTTGCCATTAGTGACGAGTTTTAAAATGTCTTCTCCGCATTATCTCTATTTCTGGGCACTTTCTCTGGGCGTGCTTGCAGGGTCGAGTGCCACGCTCACGGGAGCAACAGCAGGTAGTGTCAGTTCCAATATGTTAGATGAATTTTTGAACGTGCATGGGCGCAAAGAAAAAAAATCGTGGAAATTCACAAACAAGAAAACTCACATTAATTCATCTAACATTCGCGATAATTCGTCTTTGTCTTTTAGAAAATATTCGAAAACAGGGATACCGGTTGCGCTAATTTTTCTTATAATTTCCAGCGCATATATTGCTTTAATTTACCGCTGGTGAGCCCTTTACATCCCGGGGTAACGTAGGGTTTACCCAGTGAATATTTCCAATGTTGTAAAGGAGGTCTGGGAATATGCAAATGCAATTACTTTTTATTTTAATCATGGCATTACTTCTGATGGTTTTTACTTTTCAAAATCCCTATCCGGTGCAGATGCGGTTTATGGGATGGCAGAGTGGGCAGGTTCCGTTAATTATGGTTATTTTAATTTCAGTGATTGTGGGTGTTGTTGGCTCGCTTTTATTAGGATTGAAACAGGCTAAGGAACTAAAGAGAACGGCTCGCCAATTAAAAGACGAACTTGATGAATTGAAAACACCGCCGGTTAAATCAGAAGAAGAATTGTAGCTATTATAGGAGTAGCCCCGATTTATCGGGGCGATAAAGCGCAGACTAAAGTCTGCTACTCCATTTTCTTGAGGTAGGAAATGAATATCGGCAAATTGTTTCAAACATTATTGGTAAGTTTGATTGCTGGTGTAGGTGGCACAGGTTTGGGCGCTGTTTTAGTTGTAGCTTTCCCCAGAATTTCTGGAGCGATATTGAGTAGTATGATAGGATTTGCCGGTGGTGTTATGCTGGAAATTGTATGTCTTGATTTACTTCCTGAAGCGATATCTCAAGCGGGTGAATTTGTTATGTTCAGTGGCTTTTTTTTCGGGATAATTTTTATAGCTTTCATTGACCTTTTAGTTTCCCATTTACATATGACGGAAAGAGAAGATGGAATGGATGTCCAGCAGAAAAGACTATTGAAGATGGGCACACTACTTACTATAGGAGTAGCCTTACATAATTTGCCTGAGGGATTGGCAATCGGGTCTGGTCTGGCTGTTTCTCAAAAATTCGGCATAGGTCTGGCAGCATTGATTGCATTACATAACATTCCTGAAGGTATTGCGCTTTCTGCGCCAAACCATGGCGCTGGTCTTAAACGGTCAAAAACAATTCTTTTTGCTTGTATGGCAGGATTACCCATGGTCGCCGGTGCCCTGGTGGGTAGTCTCATTGCCTCTGTATCAAAAGAGATCGTTAGTATGTGTTTAGGTTTTGCTGCAGGAGCAATGTTTTTCATTACCTGTGATGAACTTATTCCCCAGGCACACATGGAGTCGGAAAAATATGGCCATATACCCATTTATAGTATTGTTTTGGGTTTTGTGTTTGCTTTGTTTATAAGCAAAATTGTTAATTAGGAAAGAATGGTGGTAAATGCAAAAATGGATAACAAAGTTGACGTAATTATTATCGGTGCGGGTCTTGCCGGTGTTTCTTGTGCTTATACCCTGGCAAAGGCAGGGGTGAATGTTATCGTCCTGGAACGGGGCAAATACCCCGGAGCAAAAAACGTGATGGGAGGCATCCTGTTTACTACAATCTTAGGAAAACTTATACCTGAATTTTTGAGGGAAGCGCCGATAGAGAGATTTATAATGGAACACAAATTTTCTCTCCTTTCCCGGGACACCGAATTAGCATTTTCTTTCCAGACAGAAAAATATAATCAGCCGCCACACAATCATAGCTTCACCGTGCTGAGAGCGAAATTTGACAGATGGTTTGCCGGTAAAGCAGAGGAATTGGGGGCAATGATTCTTCCCGATGTAGTGGTTGATGGACTGATATGGCAAGGGAAGAGATGTGTCGGTGTTAACAGTCGATTAAGTGAGGGCGACCTTTATGCTAACGTGATTGTGCTTGCTGAAGGAGCGAATTCCGTGATTGCAGAAAAAGAGGGCTTGAAACCTTTCCCCCGCGAGAAAAATATGGCAGTGGCGGCTAAAGAAATGATTTCATTGCCCCGGGAGGTTATTGAAGAGAGGTTTCAATTATCCAGCGATAAAACTAAGGGCAACATTCCGGAAGGGGCAGCAATGGAATATTTTGGTGATGCAGTTCAGGGGATGTTCGGTAATGCCTTCATATATACGAACAGGGATTCTCTTTCCGTGGGTATCGGCTGTACATTAAAGGAACTGGCAGAAAAAAATATCAATCCACATGATGCCCTGGAATATTTCAAGAATCATCCCTGCGTGCGCAATCTACTTCGCAATGGTAAGACAGAAGAATATTGTGCTCATATGATTCCCGAAGGCGGATATGGCAATCTTTCAAAGTTGGTCTTCGATGGATTGCTGATTATTGGCGATTGTGCAGGGTTGGTTAATACCTCTTTTTTTCACGAAGGTTCAAATCTGGCTATGGCTTCGGGGGTGTATGCTGCGGAAGCAATTATGGAGGCGTTAAAAAAAGGAAATTTCAGCCGAAAAACATTGTCTTCTTATGAAGAAAATTTACGTAACAGTTTTGTGGTTGAGGATTTGAAGAAGTTCAGGCGTTTTCCTGGTCTGGGAGAAAAATGCCCGGAACTGGTAAGTGAGTATCCTGAAGTATTGGCAGAAATAATCACTCGTTATTTTGAAATTGGTGAAAAATCTAAACGAATTATTGAGCGAGAAGTTATTAAGATGTCCAGAAAAAAATTGGGTATTCTGAAGTTTGGCAAGAATGTGTTTAATGTGGCAAAAGCAATGGGATGGATATAGAAAATATAGTGAGGATACAAGATTATGGACCAGACCATAATTGTGTTTATAATCGTAGGGTTTATTGCCCAGATGATTGATGGTGCCCTGGGAATGGCCTATGGAGTGAGCTCAACTACCTTTTTGCTTAGTATAGGAATACCGCCTGTCGCCGCAAGCGCCAGCGTCCACACAGCAGAGATATTTGTAAGTGGTATATCCGGACTTTCACACCTGAGGTTTGGAAATGTTGACAGAAAGCTGTTCAAGAGACTGCTTATTCCAGGAATAATAGGCGGGGTTATAGGAGCATATATTCTTACTGCTGTGCCGGGAAAAACGATAAAACCCTTTATTGGCATATACCTTTTTATAATGGGTTTGGTAATACTCCGAAAAGCACTCAAAAGAATAAAAGAGAAAAGAGTAGAAACCAAGCTTTTCCCATTAGGCGCCGTGGGAGGGTTCTTTGATGCAATTGGAGGCGGTGGCTGGGGCCCGGTAGTAACATCTACTTTAGTAGCCAGAGGAAATAATGCCAGATTAACAATTGGCTCGGTTAACTTGACTGAGTTTTTCGTGACCGTAGCTGAAGCTGCAACTTTCTTCGCAATAATTGGATTGGTAAAGTGGCAGATAATAGTTGGCTTAATCACCGGAGGAGTATTAGCCGCTCCCTTAGCAGCCTATGTTTGCAAGAGGCTGCCGTCCCGGGCATTGATGATAATCATCGGCACATTGATAATGACTCTAAGTATAAGGACCATATATCTCGCTTTATTATGAGGAAAAGACATGAACATAGAAGACAAACTATTTCTTAACAGATTTAAAGTTGATAATGGCCATCCCCATTTGTATATCAAGGACAGAACGATATGCGCAAAATGCAAGGACAAACCCTGCGTAGCCGTTTGCCCGGTCAAGAATTACAGGAAAGTTAATGGTACCATTGAACTTTCCTGGGAGGGTTGTCTGGAATGTGGTTCTTGTCGTATTGTATGCAGAAATGGGGCGATTGACTGGAAATATCCCCAGGGCGGATTTGGAATTATTTACAAATTTGGATAGAGAGAAGAGAATGATGATTAAACTTTGGATAAAGGCTGTCCGAGCACCGTTTTTCACAGCCACAATTATTCCAGTATTATTAGGCACTGTTATCGCCTGGGTTCACACAGGGCAAGCTTTCTGGATAAAATTATTGTTAACCTTAATTGGGGTTATTTTTGTCCATGCGGGAACTAATCTTATGAATGACTATTATGACCATAAATCAAAAAACGATGAATTAAATCTTCATCCCACTCCTTTTAGCGGAGGAAGTAGAGTAATTCAACAAGGTTTAATTCTGCCACAAAGGATATTTTACTCTGCACTGATGTTTTTCGGTTTGGGAAGCGTAGTTGGTTTGTATTTAAACTCGGTCTCAAGGGGGAATATAATTTTAATCTTTGGGTTGGTGGGAGTTCTCCTGGGATTTTTTTACAGCGCGGAGCCTTTACGGATTGGCTATCTCGGCGTAGGAGAATTAGCGGTGGGATTTGGGTTTGGACCTTTAATTGTTGGCGGAGCCTACTATATCCAGGCACAGAGAATGTCTCTGGAACCATTCTTAGCCTCAATACCAATCAGTATTCTGATTATGTTGGTGCTATATATTAATGAATTTCCTGACTATGAAGCAGATAAGTTAGTTAATAAAAAAACGTGGATAGTAAAATTAGGCAAAGAGAGAGCGATAAAAATATATTATTTACTTTTGGCTCTGGTTTATCTCGCTATAGTCTCAGGAATAATTTTTCGCTTCCTGCCCTTGTTCAGCATACTTGCTTTTGCAAGTTTGCCTTTGAGTTTAAAAGCGATTGCTATATCTCGGAAAAATTATGACAAAATCGAGGAACTACTTCCGGTAAATGCAATTACCATAAAATTGCACTTAATAATCGGTTTGCTTCTCATAATGGGATATTTCCTCGACAAATCGTTGTTTACCCTCGCCCATCTCTGATGGGCGGGGTAAAGGTAAAAAATGGAACTAAAAGAAATTTATCAACCCATTGAAAGAGATTTAGTTGAGGTCAAGGAAGAAATAAGAAGACAACTGGGGGAAGAAGATGGTCTTATGAAACGAGTTATTGAAGATATTATTGAGTCTTCAGGTAAACTTCTCCGTCCCACTCTGGCACTGCTTGCCTTTTCAGCGGGAAACAATAACAGAAAAGATAGAAACAACATAATAAAAGTTGCCTCGATAATAGAATTAATTCATACTGCTACTTTAATTCACGACGATGTAATTGACGAAACAACTCTGCGGCGGCATAGAACGAATCTTCATACCAAGTGGGGAGATAAAATTTCTGTGCTTTTTGGGGATTATTTGTTTTCCCGGTCATTTACTGTGTTATGTCAACTGGGCTGTCCTGAAATTGTTTGCACTCTGGCGGATACCATTAATCTCATTTGTGAGGGCGAACTGAAACAAATAAGCAGGGCATACGACTGGGGTTTAACTGAAGAAGACTATCTTTCCATTATCGAGAAGAAAACCGCTTCCTTGTTTTCGTTTTCCTGCCTTTGCGGAGGACGCCTGGGAAAAGTTGAAGCAAATGAGATTGAGGCATTGGTTAATTTTAGTCTAAACTTTGGCATAGCTTTTCAGATGGTTGACGATTGTCTCGACTTTGTAGGTGATGAAAAGGTACTGGGGAAGTCTTTGGGTTCGGATCTTCGTAGAGGGAAAGTGACCCTTCCTTTGATTTATCTGTTGAGTTCAACTCCACAGGAGGTGCGGAAAAAAGTTGTTGAATTTATCTCCTCGGAACAAAAAGAGACAAGCATTATTATAATTAAAGAAATGTTACAGGAATATCAAATTATGCATCGTTGTGCGAAAAAAATAATGCAATATATGGAACGAGCCAAAAAAGAGATAAAAAAAATAAAAAACATAAACGCCAGGAAAAGTCTTATACACATATGTGACTATACATTATTAAACCCCGCAGAAACTTTCAGGGGAGTAAATGTGCTATAAGAAATTGGCCCGATTGAGAGGGAATTGTTAACAGGAGGAATAAAATGTTTGGTGTGGTAAAAACGAAACTGAAAGAGAAGTATTCTAAAAATCGAATGACAAAGACAGAAAAGGAGGGGGACTACTTGAAAGAGTTTTTGAACAATGAATTAACAGATTTGGAAAAGTTGTTATCCGAGGAAGCAAAATTGAAACAAATGGCAGAAGACAAAAGACAAAAAATCAACAAAGCAATAGAACGATTGGAAGGGAAGATGTCTTTGTTTAAAGAAGAGATGGAAAAGATGCGGCTCCAATTCAAGCATCTATTTGAAAATAAAGAAATAGAAACTGAATTAACCGCAGAGGCTGCGGAATTAGAACACATTAGAGAAGGTGAAGAAAGTAAAATTAAAACAGAACAGGCAGAACTGGAGATGAGACTGCAAAGCAAAGAAGAAGAAAGTAATTTACTCAAAAAACAGATAACAGAAATGGAAGAACGATTCCGAATTGGGAGTGAGGAGAAGGAACAGGAATTACAGGAACTTAAAAAGCGGTTGGAACAAATATCCAGAGAACGGCAAGAATCAGTTTAATTTTTTTTACCTCCGGACAAATGTAGAATAAGTTGAAAATGATAAAAAATTGTTCACTTTGGCAGGCAAAGGCATGAAAACAACTAAAGACAAATGTGCTTTATGTGCTACCAGACTTTCCTGGATAGGACTCTGGGACAGTTTTATCATAGCGATTTTTAAGGGAATTATTGGAACTTTAACTCACAGTCGCGCTTTGCAAGCGAGTGCTTTATACTCTTTTCACGATGTAGTTTCATCCATAGCAGTGATTATTGGCTTGAAAGTATCCTCCCAACCCATTGATGAAGAGCATCCTTATGGACATGGTAATGTTGAATATATTGTTTCTGTTTTCACAAGTTTTATTATTCTGGCGGCAACGATTTATCTCTTTGTTGATTCTCTGGGTATAGTACTCAAAGCAAAACATATCCCTGCGCACTGGGCAGCTCTTGTAGCGGGCTTAATATCTTGTTTTGCAAATGAAGTAATCTATCGGTACAACATTTGCGCAGTTAAACATCTTAACAGCCCGGCAATTTTAACTCATGCCAAGCATCATCGGGCTGACGCTATCTCTTCTTTAGCTGTAGTTATCGCTATTTTAGGGAGCAAAATGGGCTTCTATTTCTTAGACCCTTTGGTGGCAGTTTTTGAAGCCGGGCATCTCACTTTCCTAAGCATAGAGATTCTTTATTATAGTAGTGCAGGGTTATTGGATAAGTCGGCAGGAAAGGAAGAAGTCTCGCTAATCAGAAAAATCACTTCGCAAATTTCTGGAATAAAAAAAATAAGAAATATAAGAACCAGACAAATTGGTCGGAATATCTGGGTTGACCTGTATGTCTCTCTTTCAGGAAAAAAGACAGTTGATGAAGCACACAAAATATCAGGCCGAATTCGCCAGGATTTAATGAAGGAGATAAAATATTTAGGAAATATTAACGTTGTTTTTGAGTGAACTGCCTTAGAAATAATAGAAACGGGAAAACGTTATCTCAAAAATCGGTGAAAGCGTTTCCTGTTTCTAACGGGATGGATAAGAAAAATGATAGAAGAGCGTTGCCTGATATGTAGTAAGAAAGTGGAATGGATAGTTTTAGGAATAAATTTGAGTTTATTCTTAATTAAAGGCATTTTTACTTTTATAAGTAACAGTCGTTCATTATTCGCTGATACACTTGAATCTCTGGCAAATGTGGTTATCACTATTATTGTTCTATTTAGTTTGAAAATTGCAGAAAAAGAATGTAATGATAAATTTCCTTATGGGCACGGCAAAGTGGAGTTCCTTGCATCGGGCATTGTTAACCTATTGCTTCTGTTGGGTGCTGTTTATTTTATTTTCGTTGCTCTGGGAGAAATGGGATCGATTGGACCAGAAAAAACACCTAAGTTAATAGCAATTTTTGCCGCAGCTGTTTCTATCTTAGGAAACTGGGTGGCTTTTGCTTATGGTCGTTGTGTAGGAAAAAAAGTGGGAAGCGCAGCTATTTCAGCCAACGCCTGGGCGAGTTGTGCTGATATAGCTACTTCTATAGCGGTAATTGTTGCTGTTGTGGGAACTAATTTGGGCGTTGTAAAATTGGATCATATAATCTCTGTTATAATTGCTTTAATAATTATAAAAATGACAGGAGAAGGCATAGGGAAGGCAATCAAGGGACTAATGGATAGTTCGTCAAAACCTGAAGAGATTAGAATAAGAAATTTAATAAAAAATATTCGCGGAATTAAACAGATTCGCAGCGTCAGGGCCAGGCAAGTTGGCAGAAAAATATGGGTTGACTTAGAAGTGGCTATTCCTGGAAGTGGCCCTCTGCAAGAAGGAGTGAAAATTATCCGGTGTATAAAATCTGTTTTACACAAAAAAATGGAGAATATCGCTGAGGTATCCGTTCAGTTAGTTCCCGCAAAAGGATAAGAAATATATGTATCCATATTACTTCAGGAAGAAATCTTCCAGAAAACCGCGTACAGTGTTAATAGAAGATTGTTTTGCTGAGAAAGCCAAAAGTTGGCTCTGGATTTTGGGAATTATTATTGTTTTGGTTATAGTTTTTTCAATAGTTAAATTCTCTGGCCAGATTAACTCCTATTCTGGTGATAGTCAGGCAGGTAAAAATATCAGTCCTGCTTTGCTTAAAAGATTGTCCGATGGAGATAAAAATATACGAGGATCCGAATTCAAGTGAGTGTATCCGTTGTCTAAGGTGTATAAAATGCAAAAAAGTAAAAGTGGGCATTGGTAATTTAAGTGATTCGGTGTTGCCAGCGAAAAGGCTCCCCAGGACAGTCCCTGGGGTGATGTCAGGTAAACAGGAAACTCCATGAAAAAAATTCTTATTTTTAGTGCAAAAATTTTACTTCTTATTATTTTTATTAAGGTTTTAATTTTAGTTTTTATTGTTTCCCTTACCAGAAAAAACGAAACGCAGATTTCTGCATCACTTGCACAAAATCGTGCAGGGCTCTCACATGTCTGGTTAGGCATTCAGGTTCTTCCTGTTGATAAGATGGTAGTAAAGAACTTCAATTTACCTTTTCACCGGGGCCTTTTAGTAAGGAGGGTAATTAGCGGTTCACCGGCTGCTAAGGCAGGTGTAATCAGAGGAGACGTTATTAGAAGAATTGGAAATATAAGAATGAGGGATACCTTACAACTACGAAAAATTATTAGTAAAATGTCACCGGGACAAAAAGTAAGAGTGGTGTATATCCGAAATATGAAAACAAAGACTGTGTATGTTCGTTTGGAACAACCGCCTTCTGACACCTTGATTGATAGGAATGCACAACTTGTTTATGGAGTTTATCCTGCTGTTATACCACCAACCGATAAACCTTATCCATATTTTTATTTTGGCGAAGAAATAGAAGAGAGGGAGAATGAACTACCTGAAAACGAATAAGAACTCCAACACGAATAATCATTAAATTTACAACAAAGAGTTTATTTAAATTTCAACAAACAGAATGGGAACCAGGATTGCAAAGCTTACAACCTCTCTGCTGATTTAGAGAAAGGCATCAAAAGATTTTTTCCCCATATAGAAGTGACTATCCATTTCGACCAACCTCGATGAATTTTTTCCCGCCTCATCGGGCTGAGGCGATTTCTCTCCAGAAGTATTACTTTCCCAGGTAAAACAACATTTTAGCCACAGAGAACAATGTTCTTAAATCCATAGCGGTAGTTTTTACGCTTGTTTTATTCCTGAAAAAGTTGTATACTTGATGCGCATAATTAAGGAAATAGGACAATATTTATCTCTCTATAATTATTCATTAAGTTAAATTGGGGTTCTCCATGAACATTGTTTTGACAGGAATGATGGGAACTGGCAAGACGGTCATAGGCAAAAAGTTAGCCCAGAAGTTGAATATGAAATATATTGGTACCGATGAGATAATTGAGAAAGATGCGGGGATGCCGATACCTAAAATTTTCAAGAGAAAAGGGGAACCTTACTTCCGGGATGTGGAAACAAAGGCTGTTAAGTGTGTGGCAATGCTGGATAACTTTGTTATAGATACCGGTGGGGGAGTGGTTCAGAGAAGCGAGAACATGGAAGAGCTGGAAAGAAACGGGGTAATTATATGTTTAACCGCTTCTCCTGAGGTAATTCTGAGGCGCACAAGTAAGACGAATTATCGGCCACTACTAAATGTGGATGACCCTGTAAGCAAAATAAAGAGGCTTTTAAAAAAAAGAGAACGATTTTATAAAAGATGTAGCAGGATGATCGATACTTCTAATAAAGGGATAAAAGAAGTTGTGGATGAAATTATTAAATTCGTATCGGAGAAGAAGAGAAAATGAAGACAGTAAAAGTGGGACTGGGTGAGAAGAGTTATGATATTCTTATAGGTTACCCCCTGGATGAGATTGGGGAAAGGCTTAAGAAATACACAAAAGGGATTAAAAGCCTTATTGTTACTAATCCCACAATTGCAGAATACTACCTGGAGACGGTGGAGAGGGGTTTGCAGGAGGCTAGATTTCAAGTCTTGGTGGCCCAGGTTCCCGATGGTGAGGAGCATAAGTCCCAGGATGAGGCGAATAGACTGTATACAAAGTGTGTGGAATACAGGCTGGAGAGGGGATCTATTATTGTGGGATTGGGAGGAGGGGTGATTGGTGACCTGGCTGGATATGTAGCGGCAACTTTTATGCGCGGTCTCCCCATAGTTCAGGTTCCCACTACTTTCCTGGCTCAGGTGGACAGTTCCGTAGGTGGTAAAGTGGCGGTCAATCTTCCCGAAGGTAAAAATCTGGTGGGTGCCTTCTATCAGCCATTTCTGGTCTATATTGACCTTGCTGTTTTGAAAACACTGCCGGTTGAGGAGATGGAGGCGGGGATGGCTGAAGTGATTAAATATGGCATTATTCTCGATAAAAACTTCTTTGGATATCTGGAAAAAAAGATTGGAAAGTTGAGAGAACTCGATTCGGAGGTGCTGGAAACTATTGTGGCTCGCTGTTGCGAGCTTAAGGCAAAAGTTGTGGAAAAGGATGAGAGAGAAAAAGGGTTGAGGTCGATTCTCAATTTTGGTCATACTCTGGGCCACGCACTCGAAACTCTTACTGATTATAAGAAGTACAAGCATGGTGAGGCTGTGGCAATTGGTATGGTTGGTGCGTGTAGAATTGCCGAGGAAATGGGGATGTTGAAAAGAGAGGCAAGAGATAGAATTGAGCGTTTGATTGAAAAAGCTGGTTTGCCAGGGAGAATTGGAGTGGAGTTAAGCATAGATGATATTATACAAGGCCTTTCTCTGGATAAAAAGGTGCGGGCAGGGAAGGTCAGGTTCGTTTTGCCAGAGAGGATTGGAAGGGTTGTAGTGCGGGATGATGTCCCAGAGCACATAGTGAGAGACGTAATTAGAGGGTTGATAAAGTAATTTTTTGCAATTGTTAGGAGGAGAAATGAAGCTTTTAGTGATTAATGGTCCAAATCTTGACCTTTTAGGTGAGAGGCAACCTGAAGTATATGGCAGGTTGCCTCTAAAGGAAATTAACGAGAAAATGGTCGAATTAGCTAAAGAACTGCGATGTGAACTCGAGTTCTTCCAGTCTAACCATGAAGGCGAGATTGTGGAGACTATTGGAAAAGCCAAGGGTAAATTCGACTTTTTAATCATTAATCCTGCTGCTTACACCCATACAAGTGTGGCTATCAGGGACGCTATTGCCGCTACAGGGATTCCCACTATCGAGGTTCATCTGTCAAATATCTATGGACGGGAGGAGTTTCGTCGGAAGTCTTTAATTGTGCCGGTGGCTGTTGGCCAGATTTGCGGTTTTGGTCCGGATAGCTATCTTTTGGCATTGAGAGCCGCAGTGGGGATGAAGGGATAGTTATCGGAGTCGCTCGGTCAATTGCACAGATTGAATCTGTGCCTCCTGTCATCCTGAACTTGTTTCAGGATCTCTTCCTTTTCAAGAGATGCCGAAACGAGTTCGGCATGACGTTACTTGACCAGGGCGCAAATCAAAACTCCTCGCTTCGCTCTCTCGCAATGACAGCGTTTTGTTGCTACCCTTACGGTGTGGAAGAGAAATGGTTGATAGACTGGGAAGGTTAAGAGAGATTCTTAAACAGAAGAGGATTGGGGGATTCTTAATTACTAGCCCTTCGAACCTTTTCTATTTGAGTGGTTTTCGAGCGGAAGGTAGCTTCGCTCTGGTAACTCAAAGAGAGGCAAAGATTTTTGTCCCCGAGTTATTATACGAGCAGGCTAAGGAAATAGCGAGAAACTTCGAAGTGAAGGGCTTCAGGAATAAACTTTGGGAGAAGCTGGGGAAATTTTTGACTGGTGAGAAAATAAGAAGGCTGGGTTTTGAAGCAGGAGGAGTTTCAATTAAAAGGTATAGGGAGATGGAAAAGGCTTTCAGGAAAGTCAGGTTAGTGCCTTTAGATGGCCTGGTGGAAGAGATGCGAATAGTTAAAACAGAAGAAGAAGTGGGCCTTATCAGAAAGAGTGCCCAGATTTGTGTGGCAGCTTTTCGATTCATAAAAAAGAGAATTAGAATAGGAATGAAGGAGAGAATCATTGCTTGCCAGCTCGAATATTTTATGAAGAAAAGAGGTGCCGAGGAGACTTCTTTTGAGATTATAGTCGCTTCTGGGGAGAATACTGCCTATCCACACCATCAGACAGGAGAGAGGAAGATAAGGTCGGGCGACTGTCTGCTTATTGATATGGGATGCGTGTACAAGGGTTACTGTTCCGATTTGACAAGACCTCTATTTTTGGATATAATACATAACTCTGAAGAAGGTCTCCGGTCTACATTGTCCTTTGAATTCAAAGGTAAATATAAGAAGATTTACCAGGTAGTGCGGGAGGCCCAGAGAGATGCTATAGAGAAGATAAGACCCGGGGCTAAGTGTTCAAGTATCGATTCTACAGCCAGGAAAGCGATTGCCCGAGCTGGGCTGGGTGACTATTTTATCCACAAGACTGGCCATGGGATTGGACTGGATGTCCACGAACTCCCCAGGGTAGAGGAGAATAGCAAGCAGGTTTTGAGAACGGGGATGGTTTTGACTGTTGAGCCGGGAGTCTATATTCCAGGCTTTGGCGGAATGAGAATCGAAGATATGGTTTTAGTTACGAAAAAAGGTTATGAAGTGTTAACAAAGGAATAACCCCCTCACCCCAGCCCTCTCCCAAGGGGAGAGGAAGAAAAGGTTTAGTATATGGTTTCAGCCAGGGACTTTAAGAACGGGATTAATATTGAACTTAACGGCGAGCTGTTCACTGTTATCTGGTTCCAACACCATAAGCCCGGCAAGGGCGGAGCTATGGTGAGGACAAAATTGAAGAGCCTGGCCACAGGACGGATTATGGAAAAGACTTTTCGTCCTGAGGATAGGTTTGAACAAGCTTTCCTGGAAAGGAGAAAAAAGCAGTATTTATATAAGGATGGGAAGAATTATTACTTTATGGACATGGAAACTTTTGAGCAGATTCCTTTTACGGAAAAAGAGTTAGGTGAGGGTATACAGTTTTTAAAAGAGAATATGGAGGTAGAAGTTCTTATATATAAAGAGCGGATAATCGGGGCAGAAATGCCCAACTCTGTAAAACTTAAGGTTACCTATACGGAACCGGGAAAGAAAGGCAATACTGTTACTAATGTGACTAAGCCGGCTGAAGTGGAAACAGGGGCAAAAATCCAGGTGCCTCTATTTATCAATACCGGTGATACAATTCGAGTGGACACACAGACCGGAAAATATATCGAGAGAGTGTAGACTCAAACAGAATTTTTTGGCCACTGGTTGAAGTGGCCTATTTATTTGTTAACCCTTTGATGGGTAAGGCAGAGAAAAGTTTATGAGGAGGAATTATGAAAGAGAAGAAGAGTAAGAATAGCAGTAATAAAAAGGCAAAAGAGATAGTGCAGATAAGAGAATTTGTCAACCTTATAAAAGATGCCGATATTACAGAGCTTCTATGGGAAAAGGACGGAACGAAAATAAGTTTTAAAAGGGGAACACCTAATTTAGATGAACAAAAAGAATCAGCCCAGAAGGAAGCAGGTGCTTATGAAACTCTTCCTTCCAGCCCCAAGACAGAGGAAGGGAGTTCCCAGCAAATTAAAGAAGAATCCTTATCTTTTTTAGAAAAGTATACCACAATTAAGTCTCACATGGTGGGAACTTTTTATAATTCACTTTCTGAAGACCAATCTCCTCTGGTTAAGGTTAAAGATGTCATCAAACCTGGACAAAAAATCTGCGTTATTGAGGCTATGAAAATTATGAGGGAGATCTCTGCTGATAAAGGGGGAAAAGTAGTTAAAATTTTGGTGGAGGACGGTCACCCAGTAGAATATGGGCAAGATATGTTTTTGATAGACTCTTATTATGAAAGAGAAGAGGCATCTAAGAGCCCAAAGAAAAAACATAAGTAAACCCCTCCCATTAGGAATGGGCGAGGGTAAACCCCATTAGGAGGGTTTGGACTTACTGTGGGGATAGACCAATCTGACGAAGTAAGGTTTTCTAAGGGAAAGAGGAGGAAATTTTAATGTTCAAAAAGATTTTAATAGCTAACCGGGGCGAGATTGCATTGAGGGTAATTCGTGCTTGTCAGGAAATGAAGATAAAGACAGTAGCCGTCCACTCAGAGGCAGATAATGGTTCCTTACATACGAGGTTTGCTGATGAGAGTATCTGCATTGGACCCGCACCTTCGGATGAGAGTTATCTTAATATCCCAAATATAATCAGCGCAGCGGAAATTACTGGCGCTGATGCAATCCATCCTGGGTATGGATTTTTGGCAGAGAACACCTATTTTGCAGAGGTTTGCCAATCCTGTAATATTACTTTCATTGGACCGTCCAAAGAAGTAATCTTGAAGATGGGAGATAAAAGTAGAGCGAGAAAGGCAATGGAAAAGGCAGGGGTGCCTATCATTCCCGGTAGTAAGGGAACTATTTCCAAGATAGATGATGCTCTGAAACTGGCAAGAAAGATTAAATATCCTATAGTGGTAAAGGCATCTGCTGGCGGCGGTGGCAAAGGAATGCGCATTGTCCAGAACCAGGAAGGGTTAAAGAATGCAGTGATGACCTGCCAGAGTGAGGCTAAAGCAGCCTTTGGCAAGGAGGAAGTATATCTGGAGAAGTATATTTCCAAACCAAGGCATGTTGAATTCCAGATTCTGGGGGACAGGAAAGGGAATATTATCTACTTGCCAGAGAGGGATTGTTCCATACAGCGTCGCCACCAAAAGTTGGTCGAGGAATCGCCTTCTCCTGCAGTTAACTCGAAGTTGCGACGCAAGATGGGGCATGCTGCTGTTAAGGCCGCTAAAGCAGTAAAATATACTACTGTGGGCACAGTGGAATTCTTGTTAGATAACGACGGGGATTTCTATTTTATGGAGATGAACACAAGGATTCAGGTAGAACATCCCGTGACCGAACTTATTTCCGGGATCGATTTGGTTAAGATGCAGATCAAGTTGGCTGCCGGTGAGAAGTTGAATCTCGACCAGGATAAAATTAAAATTTGTGGAAATGCTATTGAATGCCGGATAAATGCTGAGGACCCTGATAAAGACTTCTTGCCTTCTTCGGGTACGATTTCTAGTTATATTATCCCGGGAGGACCCGGGGTGAGAGTGGATACGGGCATTTATCAAGGTTACACTATACCGTCCTTCTACGATTCAATGATTGCCAAGTTAATCGTGATTGGAGATAACAGGCAGGAGGCGATTGCTCGCATGGAAAGGGCTCTCGGCGAATTTGTTATTGAGGGAGTAAAGACTACTATTCCTTTCCATACCAAAGTCATGGCTGATGAGTTTTACAGAAAGGGGGAGGTCAACACCAGTTTTATTCAGGAAAGAATATTTAAGTAGGGATGAAGGGATAGTTATCGGAGTCGCTGGTTAACTGCACAGATTGAATCTGTGCCTACAAGATGCAAAATAAATATAGACTTTTGGACGCTAATCTAAACAGAGCCAGAGAAGGGTTGCGAGTCATTGAAGACGTAGCCCGTTTTTTATATAACGATAAGGAGTTATGTAAAAAGCTAAGAAATCTCAGGCATAATTTGAGTAAGATTACCCAAAGCGTCTACCCTCGATTAGTAAAGTCCAGGGAACCTGAAAAGGATGTGGGGCTGTCCATCAAAGAGGGAAAGAGGAGTAATCTCAAGGATATCCTTTTTGCAAATTTCAGAAGAGTAGAAGAAGGAATAAGAGTTCTGGAAGAGTTTTCCAGACTTATTTCTGCGGATGCGGGAGTCAGGTTTAAGAAAATCAGATTTAAAGTTTATGGGATAGAGAAAAAGATAGTTACTCGCATTTCTTAGAGGATCGGCTTGGGTTTCGAAAGAGGAGAATTGAAGAAAAATTGGCTCAGCATAGTTCTTTCAATTTTTATCCTTTCCTTTTTTTCCCCAGGTGAGCCTGCCTTTGCTTCTGAAAAAAGAAATATATTTTCTCGATTCGGCAGAGACTTCAAATATATCTTTACCAGTCCTCTCAGATTAGGCAAGTCTGATGTTCTTCCACTCTCAGCAATTATTCTGGGCACTTGCGGATTGATGGCTTTAGATGAAGACATCAGGGATTCAGTCCAGGATTTCAACAGTAATAGCTGGGATGAAATATTCTCCTTCTCAAAACAGTTTGGGGATGGCAGAGCAACTCTTTCTATTGCCGGGATTTTTTATTTGGCTGGTAAAATTTTCCATGATGAGAAATCTCAAGACACAGCGATTTCAGCTTTGGAATCTTTTATTTTTTCAGGACTTATATGTTCAACTCTTAAAGTGCTAACGGGAAGGAGTAGACCGTATCGTGAGGAAGGTAGCGGGAAATTCTACGGACCGACATTTGCCAATTCCAAGTTATCCCTTCCCTCTGGCCATGCCACTGTAGCTTTTTCTCTGGCTTCAGTTATAGCTTCAGAGTATGATAGTCTCCTCGTCGATATAAGTGCTTATACAATTGCCAGCCTTACGGCATTCTCCCGAGTTTACCATGATAGACATTGGACTTCAGATGTAGCTCTGGGAGCTATTATCGGTACTCTGGTAGGAAGGGCAGTAGTCTATCAAAATAAAAAGGAGAACACAGAGAACACAGGAATATTTCCTTGGGCCAGAGCAAGGGAGAGTGGCTTTGAGGTAGGTTTTGCACAAAAATTCTAAAATAGTGAGAAGGTAATTCGTCTATGATTAAGAATTTGCAGGATGTGGAACTATACGTTATCCTTTCTCCCAGGTCGGATATGGATTACTTGAAGATGGCCGAGGAAGCCATCCTGGGTGGAGCTGATATGGTTCAGCTCAGGGTAAAAGACTGGATGGATAAGAAGACAATCGAGATTGGGGAGAAATTGAGAGAAATTACTGCTAACTACGAGGTGCCCATGGTAATTAATGACCGCTTAGATATTGCTCTGGCTCTGGGGGCTGATGGAGTCCATCTTGGCCAGCAAGATATGCCTTTAACGTTAGCCAGAAGGCTCCTAATGTGGGAAGCTGCCGGAGCTTCAATATATAAAGGAAGCCAGAAGCAGAAGCTACAAAAAGGCAGTCCTCTTCCTAAAGGCCGCTCTATTACCCGTTTCATAGGTGTTTCTACTCACAGTTTAAAGGAAGCTATCAAAGCAGAAAAAGAGGGCGCTGATTATATCGGTATCGGGCCGATTTTCCCTACACCCTCCAAGCCCGAGTTAAAGCAAATAGGGCTTAACCCGGTTCGGCAAGTAAGAAAGAAGGTGAACATACCCTTCTTTGCTATTGGTGGGATTGACCAGGAGAATGTCGCAGAAGTTATCCGTGCAGGTGCCGAAAGAGTGGCTGTTATCCATGCTGTTTCCAGTGCTAAAAATGTAAGAAAAGCTGCACAGGAGATGAAGAGAAAAATTAAACAGGCAAAGGGTTAAATTGATGACACAATTGGAATGGGCTAAAAAGAAAAAGATTACCAGTGAAATGAGAAGAGTTGCTCGTGACGAGGGCTTAACTCCAGAATATATACGTTCCTGTATTGCTGAGGGGACAGTGGTTATACCCGTTAATGTAAAACGTCACCAACACAATAAGTTACGAATCATAGGAATAGGGAAAGGTTTAAGAACAAAGGTGAACGCCAACATCGGTTCTTCTCCGGACAGAGTGAATGTAGTGGAAGAGAAGAAGAAGTTAGATGCAGCCATTGAAGCTGGAGCAGATAGCGTGATGGACCTTTCCACAGGAGGAGATATTGGAAAGATAAGAAGAATGGTTCTCCAACGCTCCATTTTACCTGTAGGCACTGTGCCCATCTACCAGGCTGCCTGTGAGATTGCTCGTAAAGGTAAAAAAATCAGCAAAATGGATGTAGATGGTATCTTTCGCATAATTGAACAACAGGCTGAAGAAGGGGTTGACTTTATGACCGTCCACTGTGGAGTTACCCGGAGAATTGTTGAGACTTTAAGGAGAAGTAAAAGAATTACCGGGATTGTTAGCAGAGGTGGAGCGTTTCTAGCACAGTGGATAGTGGATAATAATGAAGAGAACCCTCTGTATGAACAATTCGACAGGCTCCTGGATATCGCTTATAAATATGATGTGGCTTTGAGCCTGGGAGATGGACTCAGGCCGGGATGCCTTGCTGATGCCACAGATGAAGTGCAGATTGCCGAGCTTTCTGTTCTGGGAGAACTGGTAAAAAGGGCACGGGAGAGGAATGTTCAGGTGATGATAGAAGGACCTGGACATGTTCCTTTAAATCAGATTGAAGCCAATGTTTTGTTGGAAAAGAGTCTGTGTAAAGGCGCGCCCTTCTATGTTTTAGGTCCTCTGGTGACCGATGTTGCACCGGGTTACGACCATATTGTTTGTGCTATTGGCGGTGCGATTGCTGCTGCCTGTGGTGCTGATTTCCTGTGTTATGTTACTCCCGCAGAGCACCTTCGCCTCCCTGATGTGGATGATGTAACCGAGGGGGTAATTGCTACCCGGATTGCTGCCCATGCGGCTGATGTGGCCAAGGGAGTAAAGGGAGCATTAAATTGGGATATCCAGATATCTAAAGCAAGAGGTTCCCTTGACTGGAAAAGACAAGAAAAGTTCTCTATTAACCCTAAAAAGTTCAGGGAAGAGAGGAAAAAATCGAAACCAAAAGATGTCCGGGTTTGCACGATGTGCGGTGAGTTTTGTGCAATGAGACAGAGTGGTCTTCTGTCTAAAGAGACAAAAACATCCCCCGATAAATCGGGGGCTTAGGTTAAGATGTAATCAACTATGGAGTAGCCCCGATTTATCGGGGCGATAACGCACCGCAAGCGGTGCTACTCCAGGGAGACGGATGATGAAGATTGGTGTTATTGCAGATACACATGGTGATTTGGTGGGTTGGCAGAAAGTAATAGAAGAAATCTTTTCTGATGTGGATATGATTATTCACGCCGGGGATCTATTCAATTACGGGCCCAGGAATCCCATGCCTGAGGGGTTTGCTCCCGGGGAATTAGTCGAGGAGATGAACGGGTTAGAGATTCCCTTGGTGGCGGTGCGGGGAAATTGTGATTCAGATGTCGATGATTCTGTGGTCAATTTTCCCGTGCAGAGCCCGTTTGCTTTAGTTCAGTTAGGTTCCCTCAGGATTGTAGTGAACCATGGGGATAAATTGAGTGATGAGGAAAAAGTTAATCTTGCCAAGAGATGGCGCGCCAATATTTTTATCTCTGGTCATACTCACCGACCAAAATTAGCCAGGGAGGGAGACGTAGTATTTTTAAATCCAGGCAGTCCCTCTTTGCCCAAGGAGAATCCCACAGTAGGGTTAGTTGAAGAGACGGATGGTGAGGTGGAGATAAGAATTATTGATGTGGAAACAGGCAAGGTGATGATGGAATAAACGGGGTCAGGTCTCCACATTCCACATTCGTTGGCTCTGACAGCGTCAGTAGTGGTTTATTCAAAACTTTTTTGTTCCCATAGGTACTTAATTCTTAAGGGGCTCTGTTATTTTAGCATAAGATGTTGGTATTTTTCTGGCATTTACTATCTCTTGTCAAATGTGGAGACCTGACCCCTACTCATGAGAGGTTGAGATGAAAGTTGAGTTGGTCTCCGTTGGTACGGAGCTATTAAAGGGGAAGATTAATACTGATAATGCTTATTTGGGCGAGAAGCTTGACAGCATCGGATTGGCCATAGATAGGGAAACTACGGTTGGTGATAGTCGAGAAAAGATTGAAAGCGTCCTTCACGAGGTTTTAAGCAGGTCTGATATTATAATCACCACTGGCGGGTTGGGTCCAACATTTGATGATTTAACCCGGGAGGTTATGGCTAAGGTGTTAAAGAAAAAACTGGTCTTCGACCGGGAAGTGATGCACCAGATTGCTGCCCATTTTGCAAAGAGGGATCTGGAAATGCCCAAAGATAACGAAAAGCAGGCTTATATCATCGAAGGTGCTAAAGTCATTCCCAATAAGGTGGGCACTGCTCCGGGAATGGTCGTGGAAAGAAAGACCAAGGCCGGTGCGAAATCGAAAGTTCAAAAAGCGAGTGTTATAATTATGTTACCCGGACCTCCTCGAGAGATGAAACCTATGGTAGAAGAGGTTGTATTGCCGTATCTCAAGGAGAGGTATGAGCGAAAAATATTAAAGAAATGCGTTCTCCATATTTCTGGGCTGACGGAGTCTGCCGTTTATGAGAAGATTAAAGAGGTGGTGGAAATTGAGCGGAGGATGGAAGGTGGAATTTTAAGGTTTTCTATATTAGCCCATCTTACAAAGATAGATGTGGAGATTTCAGGGGAAGGTGAGAACGAGTTACTCGTTGATGAAATGCTGCACAAGGCAAGGCAAGAAATTTACAATTGTCTGGAAGACTATATTTATGGAGAAGATAAAGATACTTTAGAGAGTGTGGTGGGTGGGTTACTGCTTAGTAAGAGATTGACCCTGGCAGTGGCTGAATCTTGTACTGGTGGATTGATTGGTGATAGAATTACCGATGTTGCTGGAAGTTCGGTATATTTTAAAGAAGGAGTTGTGGCTTACAGTAACGAAGCGAAAGTGAGAGGTTTGGGGGTTAAAGAAGAGACTCTAAACGAATTTGGCGCGGTTTCCCGAGAGAGCGCATTGGAAATGGCCAGAGGGGTACAGAGAATTAGCGGAACGGATATAGGATTGGCTACTACGGGGATTACCGGACCTACTGGAGGAACTGCTAAGAAACCGGTAGGCTTGGTCTACGTAGCTCTGGTGTGGCCTAAAATGGGTGTGGAGTTATGTAGAGAGTTTCGCTTTAGTGGCAAAAGGAAAGAAATAAAAGAAAGCACAGCGGCAAACGCACTTGACATTTTAAGAAAGGCGTTAAAGAGAAAAGATTAGATGATGTTATCGTCAAGAAAGAGTAACGTGAAAACAAGAGTTAGAAAATCGGAAAGTAAAGATAGGTCTTACAGTAAGCAGATAGAAGCACTCTCCAAGATAAGCAAGGCAATCTCTTCTGAACTTTATCTGGATAATATTTTGAAATTGATTGTAACTGTAACCGCTGAGGTGATGGGGTCTAAAATATGTTCCCTAATGTTATTAGATGAAGATAAGAGGGAACTAATTGTTCGAGCGACTCAGTCGATTAGTGAGGAGTATAACAAGAAACCGAATCTGAAATTGGGAGAGGGTATCGCAGGAAGAGTTGCCCAGGAGAATAGACCCATTAGTGTTCTGGATGTAAGGAAGGACCCTCTCTATATAAGTGTGAAGATAGCCAAAAAAGAAAAGTTATGTTCACTGTTGAGTGTTCCCCTTAGCGTGAGAGGAAAAGCGATTGGGGTTATTAATTGCTACACTTCTTCGCCTCACCGATTTACCAAATCGGAAATGGATGTGCTTACTACAGTAGCCAATCAGGCTGCCATTACTATTGAGAATACGGAACTTATGGTGAAGTCTAAAGTTATTCAGGAAGAGTTGGAAACTCGCAAACTCGTAGAGAGGGCAAAGGATATATTGATGGAAGAGCTGGCGATATCCGGGCGAGAGGCTTTCCGAAAAATACAGAAGCAGAGTATGAATAGCCGCAAGCCCATGCGGGAGATTGCCGAGGCTATAATTTTGGCCAGGGAGATAAAAAAATAATAAAAAGCAGATTGCCTGTTTTACTATATGACGTTGATGTCTTTTGCTCTGATGATTGGGGCAGAAGACATTTTTTTCTAACGTGAATTCAAATTGCGCCGTAAGCCCCTCTCCCCAAGGGGAGAGGGTAAGGGTGAGGGAGAGAAGCTCCTCTCCCCTTGGGGGAGAGGGTAAGGGTGAGGGGGATGTAGTTGAAAAGGGCAGATAGTTTATGTCTAAGTTACAATCACAAGATAAAGAATATAAAATTATTGTAGTGGGTGGGGGTCATGCTGGCTGTGAGGCAGCTCTGGCAGCGTCCCGGCTTGGTTGTAGGACTCTACTTTTGACTATGAATCTGGATACGATTGCCTTTATGTCTTGTAACCCGGCAGTTGGTGGTTTAGCTAAGGGCCAGTTGGTTAAAGAGATAGATGCTTTGGGCGGGGAGATGGGTAAGAACACGGATGCCACAGCTATTCAGTTTCGACGATTGAACATGACCAAAGGTGCAGCTGTGCGTAGTTCACGAGCACAGGTGGATAGGCAAGCCTATCGGTTGAAGATGAAAAAAGTCTTAGAGAGACAGGAAAATCTGGAATTGAAACAAGCCCTGGTTGAAGAAATTCTGGTGGAGAAAAAAAGAGTGGTAGGAATAAAAACAAGCATTGGTGAGAAGTTTTATACACAAGCAGTAATTATTACTCCCGGAACTTTTTTAAATGGATTAATTCATATTGGTTTGACCAATTTCCCTGCTGGCAGGATGGGTGACTTCCCGGCAGTAAAACTTTCAGAGAATTTGAAGGAACTCGGTTTTCGGATAGGCAGATTCAAGACAGGAACCTGTCCTCGTCTGGATGGAAAAACTATCGATTTTTCTAAACTCAAACCACAAGAAGGCGATGAACTTCCCTTTCCTTTCTCTTTTACTACTAAAAAGGTAACTCAGTCTCAACTACCCTGTTATACTACCTATACCAATAGTAAAACGCACCAGATAATCAGAGAAGGTTTAGACCGTTCCCCTCTGTATACTGGTGTTATCAAGGGGACAGGGGTACGCTACTGTCCCTCCATTGAAGATAAGGTAATGAAATTCCCGGAAAGAGAACGCCATCAGATTTTTTTGGAACCAGAAGGTGTTGATACATCCGAAGTTTATCCTAATGGCTTAGCCACCAGTTTGCCCATAGATATCCAGTTCAGGATGTTGCGTAGTATAGAGGGCCTGGAAAGGGTAGAGATAATGCGACCCGGTTATGGTATTGAGCACGATTACGTCGAACCCACCGAGCTTCGACCAACACTGGAGACTAAATTAATCGAGAATCTTTACTTCTGTGGCCAAATTAATGGAACCACAGGTTATGAAGAAGCAGCAGCCCAGGGATTAATCGGTGGAATTAATGCTGCTTTGAAAATAGAGAATAAGCCACCATTTATTCTCGACCGTTCGCAAGCTTATATTGGTGTCTTGATTGATGATTTAGTGACCAAGGGGACTAAGGAACCTTATCGTATGTTCACTTCCCGGGCTGAGTACCGACTAATTTTGAGAGAAGATAATGTCGATTTGAGACTAACTGAAAAGGCATACACCATCGGGCTAATTGGAGAGATGAGATACCAGGAGGTGGAAGCTAAAAAGAAAGCTATTGAACAGGAGCTGACCCGATTAAAAGAGGTCAAGATTTTTCCCAATTCCCGGACAAATAAGAAATTTTCCGAATTGGGATGGGTAACTTTAAGAAGTCCGATCAGTTTAGCTGAACTATTAAGGAGGACAGAAGTTTCCTACTCTGATTTGAAACTTTTTGATAAGAGAAATGGCGAGGTTCCATTGGAGATAGCCGAACAGGTGGAAATTCAAATTAAATATGAAGGATATATCAAACACCAGGAACAAGAGATAGAAAAGTTTAAAAAGATGGAGAATAGAAAAATTCCTGCAAAAATTAATTATCAGGAAATTGTTGGTTTATCTAATGAAGTCAGGGAGAAATTGTGTAAAATAAGGCCAGGCTCTCTGGGTCAGGCTTCACGCATTTCAGGGGTTACGCCAGCGGCAATTGCTATCTTAATGGTTCATATGAAAAGGATGTGAAATATGGGTGAGGAGAAAGAAAACTATTCTAAACTAAAAGAATTTGCTTTGGAGTGGGGGGTTTCGTTATTTGGAGTTTGTGACATTTCCAAATTGAAGGGTGAATTTTTAGATTTATCTCCCCAAGTCATAAAAGATTTGGATAAAGGAATTTCTTTAGCAGTGAGGTTGTCTGATAAGATAATTGACAGTATCGAGGATAGACCAACTAAACTATACTATTACCATTATCGCCAGGTGAATTATTTTTTGGACCGTCTGGCTCTGGGAGTGACACAGTTCATTCAAAATAGAGGATGGAATGGGGTGCCCATACCATCTTCCCAGACCATCGATTGGGAGAAACAGAGAGGCCATCTTTCACACAAAGAGGTGGCACAACAGGCGGGTCTGGGCTGGATGGGGAGGAACAATCTATTGGTGAATCCAGAATTTGGCTCCCGGATTAGACTGGTTACTGTGTTAACTGATTTTCCTCTTCCCTGCGACAAACCGATAGAGGATGGTTGTGGTGACTGTAAAGATTGTCTGGGAGTCTGCCCGGCAGAAGCTATCAAGGAGAGGGTGGAAGATTTTGACCGGCTTGCCTGTTACAAAAAATTAGATGAATTTAGAAAGATTTGTAACATAGGACATCATATCTGTGGAATCTGCGTCAAAGCCTGCCCGGGCCGAAGAATTGGTAACCGCAACCTGTAGTCGCAACCTTTAGGTTGCGTTTATATAACGCAGGCTGAAGCCTGCGACTACCATAATACGATGAATTCTTGTTGATTTAAATTTTAAAAGATGTTATGATTATATAAATGGAAAAACGCGTTCCTAAAACCGCAGTCCTAATCTTCCTATTCTCATTTCTTATTTTTCCTGTCAAACTATGGGGGGCAGGAGATGCCGGTGCTCCTGGTTCATTTTTGAATTTTGGAACTGGTGCCCGTTCCCAGGCAATGGGAAGTGCTTTTACCGGCCTTTGCGATGATGTTTCTGCTATTTACTGGAATCCTGCAGGACTTTCCCAACTTGCCAGAAATCAACTCACATTCTTTAGTGCCCCACTCTGGGAAGACACAAATTATCTCTTCGCGGGATATGGCCACCCCACAGAAAAACTGGGAACATTTGGAATGGGATTTATAAATTTAAGGAGTAGTGATTTTGAATATAGAAGGACTTTTTCTGCCAATCCTGAAAATTATTTTTATATGCAGCAAATGGCATTCCTTTTTGCCTATGGTCACAAATTTTTCCCGGTTCTCTCGGCAGGACTTGGTTTCAAAATTGTACAAAAGAGTATGCCCTTGCCAGATGGAGAATATTCTGGTGGTGGATTTGGCATGGATTTAGGACTTCTCTATCATCCACAGGATGTAAAAGGTGAAGGCTTTTTCTGGGAACAATTAAGAAGACTTTCATTTGGGGTTAATTTGCAGAATTTAATTCCCCCAAAGGTGCAAATGGAAGCAAATGGAACTTCTCGTTCTAAGGAAACTTATGGCCTAAATCTTAAATTTGGAACATCTTATCAGATAAGAAATTTGATTCCCAGAGCGAGGGATAAATTAACAATAAATATCGATTTGAACAAACCATATTTTAGAGGCGTAAAAGTTGCTTTTGGAGGAGAATACTGGTTCAAGAATACCATTGCCTTTCGTGTGGGATATGGAAAAGGTGACATAAATTTTGGTTTGGGATTTCTCTATCGATGGGTTCAGTTTGATTATGGGTTTACTCCTCATGATTTGGGGATTAGTCACAAATTTTCCACTACTCTTAAATTCGGCAGGCAAGTTATTGAAATGGAAGAATTTACAAGATATAGGGCTAAATTGCAAACAGAAGAATACTATAAATCAGGATTGGAACACTATCAAGCAGGAAGATTGGGAGATGCTCTGGCAGAATGGGATAAGGCCTTAATCTGGGCTCCTGATGACCTGGAAATTCAAAAAAAGGTGGAAGAAGTTTCTAAACAAATGGAAATCATGGTAAATAGGAAATTGATGGAAAAACATATTGGCCAGGCATATTCATTCTATGAGGAAGGGAAGCTTGTTGATTCGCTTGATGAATGGAAAGAGGTTTTAAAACTTGACCCCACAAGTATCAGGGCAAAAGAATATGTTGAAAGAATTGAAGGGAAACTGTCAAAGATAGATAGAGAAAAATATCTGGGAAGGTTAAAAGAGAAGAAAAAAGGAGAGATTATAAGATTTCTGGGAAAGGGAGACAGGCTTTATGAGGAGGGGAAATATGTTGAGGCTATTAGAGAATGGGAGAAAATTTTAAAGATAAATCCAAAACATAATTTGGCAAGAGAGAATATTGACCACACAAGAGAAAAGATTGAAAGATTGATAGAAGTTCACCTTTCCAAAGGAAAAGAATTATATGGTAAGAAAGATAATGTCAGTGCAATTACGGAATTTAAAATGGTGCTTAAATTTGATTCAGAAAATAAAGAGGCTAAAGAATATATAGAAAAGACAAAGGAGCAGGCTGCTGAAGTAGTTAAGAAAGTAAGTCGGGGAGAAATTGATACACTTTATTATGAAGCGGCAGATTTATATTTAAAAGGAAAATATGAAGAATCGATAAAAGTTTTAAATAAACTTTTAGGACTCGACCCGGTTAATGAGAATGCCTATAAACTACTGGAAAAGGCAAAGAGCGTTCTTGAGATGATGGGGAAAAAATGAGAAAAAAAATTGCTATTTTGGGATTGATTTTAATTCTGGGAATGGGAAAATTGGTAATGGCTCAAGTTTGGGAAAGGATTATCCCTTTTGGTAATCCCCCAAGCAAGAGAAATGGTCATGTATTAATCTCTCCGGGTGGTTCTGATCAATTTGTCTTTGGTGGATTTGGCCAGAACAATGACTTGTGGATACTTAGAGAAGAAGGAGAATTTTCAAGATGGGAAAATATGGGTGCTAGAGGAGATACTCCTGGTACACGAGGAGGACATAGTGGAATTTACGTCTATGGAGAAGGAGCGGCAAAGGACTCTATTATCATTTTTGGCGGTTCACAATCTCCTTTAGGCGCTCCCAGTGATAGAGTCACCTATAATTTGAAAAACCCCTGGGATAAGAATTCTAAGTGGAAAAAATTCAGCACTGAAGGGAGTACTCCTACCGCCAGGGCAGAACATACAGCAGTTTATGATGATGACATGAACAGGATGATTGTTTTTGGGGGTTATACAAGTACAGAGCCGGTTGTTGGTGTATCAAGTGAAACATACACCTTAGATTTCAATGTTACTCCTGCCACCTGGACAAAATTGGATACTGATGAAGAAATTCCTGCCCGCTATGGCCATTCAGCAGTCTGGGGAGAAGAATTGGGAGTGAGGCAAATGATTGTCTTTGGAGGAAAAGATAGCTCCGAAGAACTACTTGATGACTGCTGGAGGCTTGAAGGGAGTAACTGGACCGAAATAAATGTAACCGGAGATAAACCTCCTGCCCGCTGGCAGCATACTGCAGTCTGGAGATGGGGAGAGCAAGGGGGAGAGATGATTATTTTTGGCGGAGAGGATGAAGACGAAAATCCTCTTAATGATGTCTGGGTTTTGCAGCGTCCTCCTGGAGAGCCTTGGAAATGGGAGGAGATTTATCCAATTGGGGATTCGCCTTGTGGAAGGTCTGGACATGCAGCAGTATTAGGTCAGGGTTGGGAAGGACAACAAATGTTCATTTTTGGTGGTTCTGGTGAAAATGGTGATCTAAATGATGTTTATGCGTTTTCCATAGGAGAAATGGTTGAACAGACTTTACGAGAGAAACCATTTAATGCTCCCAATCCGTTCAATCCTGATACAGGGGAAACAAAGATTTGCTACTATCTTGATGAAGATGATGATGATGTAAAAATAAAACTATTTACTTTAACCGGCGACCTGGTATATTCGTGGGAGAATATTTCGGGAAGAAAAGGACTGAACCAGTGGCCATGGAATGGAAAGAATGAAAAGGGAAGAGTTGTAGAAAATGGAGGATATATCTGTTTGATTGAAGCCGGCGGGGAAAAACAGAAATGTAAAATTGCTGTCCTTAGATAAAATTACATTTGGAGTAAGATGAAAAGAGTTTCCAGAATCGCCATTAAGTTTTCAGGAATTGTCTCAGTAGTGATTTTGGTAATTATGCTTATTATGGCATCATTGATTTTAAGACAGACGAGAAATTCCCTTATTAAGGAAATGGAGATAAGGGCAGAATTCTTTGCCCGGAACGTCAGGGAATCTCTTTTTCCCCAGCCAGACGCATTCTCCTTATATTTTTCTGTTACGGAAATGATTAAAGAAAAAGCAATTCTTTATGCTATGGTTTTTGATGAAAAAGGAGAAGTCATTTCGCATTCTGACACAGCAAAAATCGGGGAAAAGGCAGAGGAAATTGCAGGAAAGCAGATAGTTGTTAAACGAGAAGAGAATCTCTACAGAGTTTCTGTTCCCATTATTGTTGGCGATAAATTTGCAGGTGGTGTAAGAATAGGATTTTCTCAGGAATCAATTTCAACAGCACTGGTAGAGATGAGAAATAAAATTATTCTAATAACCATAGGGGTTCTTGCATTTAGTATATTTGTTACGGTAATTGTGGTCACATTTATGGTCTCTCCCATAAATGTGCTTGTTGATATTGCCAGAAAAATTGGAAAGGGAGATTTAGAACAGAAAATAGAAATGACGAGAAAGGATGAACTGGGAGAACTGGGAAATTCTTTTAATGAAATGATAAAGGGGCTTAAAGATAGAGATTTTATAAAGGATACTTTTGGTAGATATGTTTCCAAACAGGTTGCCGAAGCAATTCTTAATGGAAGGCTTGAACTTGGTGGAGAAAGGAAAAGGGCAACTGTTCTCATAAGCGATATAAGGAATTTTACTGCAATGAGTGAGAAACTTCCCCCAGAAGAGGTTGTTGACTTTTTAAATGAGTATTTTAGTGAAATGGTAAGCGTGGTGACAAAATATGAGGGAACGCTGGATAAATTTATTGGAGATGCACTTCTTGCTGTATTCGGTGCTCCCATAGCCCATCCAGATGATGCCAAGAGAGCAGTTTTTGCTGCCCTGGAAATGCAGGAGAAGTTGAAAGAGTTCAATAAAAAGAGAGTAATGAAGGAAAAAAATGCGATAAGAATTGGAGTTGCCGTTCATACAGGAAATCTTGTGGCAGGGAATATTGGCAGCGAAGTTAGAATGGAATATACAGTTATTGGAGATACAGTTAATTTGACCTCAAGACTTGAGCCATTGAATAAGCAGTTTGGAACTCAAATACTGATAAGTGAAAGCACCTACAGTGAAGTTAAAGATGATATTGAAGTGAGAGAGATTCCTGCTGTGGAGCTGAGGGGAAAAGAAGAAAAAGTTAAGATCTACGACGTATTAGGAAAGAAAAGCAAGTTCTCTGCCCCGCCATCCAGTTAGCCCGAACATCTGGAGTCCTCCGATTTCATCGGGGTTTCTTGCTGAATGTAAGGACTTGAAGGGCGAAAAAAAAAGCTTGACAAGTCTAAAGGTCTTGTGATAAAATCCAATTACTAAAATGAAATAACAAGGAACAAAGGCGTTCTAAGCCCCTTGAGTGGGTGGAACGTCTTTTTAATTTAACGAACACATAATTTATGAAGCCCCGGAACTTCGGGTGACGTAAATTATAAGTATAAGACAAAACTATGAATCTACAAAAGGTTAATAATATATTGAAAAGCAAGGAAAAGTCCTCTTGCGAATTGATTGAGGTATTGCAGGATGTGCAACAAGCCTATAACTATCTTCCGGAAGAGGCATTAAGGGTTGTATCTAAAAAATTAGATGCTCCTCTTATTGAAGTATTCAGGGTAGCAAATTTTTATAAGGCCTTTACTCTTAAGCCGCGTGGTAGACATCTGGTTACGATTTGCCTGGGGACAGCTTGTCATGTAAGGGGGGCACCTAAATTTTTGGATGAAATTCTTGGTTTACTTAATGTCCAGCCTGGGGAGACTACTAAAGATGGTGAATTCACAGTGGAAACAGTCAATTGTTTAGGTGCATGTGCATTAGGTCCGATTGTGGTGTTAGATGGGAAATATTATGATCATATGACTTCGGGGAAATTACGTGCCTTGATAGTAGATGTTCGTAAAAAAAGCAAAAAGAAAGTAAAAGCCTAATGGTTAAATTAAAATTTATTGAGGAATTTAGAACTTTTCAGAAGAAGAAAAAGGCTGTCGATAAAGGTACAGTAACTACTGTTATTATATCTTCAGGCACATGTGGTCGCGCTTGTGGTTCTTTGAATGTTATAGATGTATTTAAAAAGGAACTCAAGAAACATAAACTTGAAAACAAGGTCAGACTACGCATTACAGGTTGTCATGGTTTTTGCGAACAAGAACCTCTTCTGGTTATAGAACCAGGAAATATTTTTTATTGTCATATAAAACCAGAAAATATCTCTGAAATTGTTTCGGAAACTCTAAAGAATGATAAGATTATAGAAAGATTATTGTACACAGACTTTGCCTCAGGTAGAAAGATTACTCGCGAAAGAGATATTCCTTTTTATCAAGCTCAGGACCGCGCTGTTCTTGGACAGAATAAGATGGTTGACCCGTGCGATATCAATGATTATATAACTAATGGTGGGTATTCTGCATTAATTAAGGTTTTAACCTCTATGAAGCCAAATGAGGTTATAGAGGAAGTTAAAAAATCCGGACTTAGAGGTCGAGGTGGAGCCGGATTTCCTACGGGAAGAAAATGGGAGTACTGCCGGCAAGCCAAAGACAGACCTAAATATGTTATCTGTAACGCTGACGAAGGTGACCCTGGTGCTTATATGGACCGAAGCGTGTTAGAAGGAAATCCCCACATGGTAATGGAAGGCATGCTTATTGGAGCATTTGCTATTGGCGCAGAGCATGGATATATATATGTCAGGAATGAATATCCACTGGCAGTAGAACATTCAAAGATAGCAGTGCAACAAGCAGAGAAGATTGGACTTTTAGGTAGAAATATTCTAGGAACAGATTTTTCGTTTGACATAAAGATAGCCAGAGGCGGTGGTGCCTTTGTGTGCGGAGAATCGACTGCATTAATGACGTCTTTAGAAGGCAGGGTTGGAGAACCAAGACCCAAGGATATCCATACCACAGAGAAGGGCTTTATGGACTTACCGACAAATCTAAATAATGTGGAGACCTGGGCCAATGTGCCTTCTATTATTAACAAAGGTGCTTCCTGGTTTGCTTCCAAGGGCACTGCCAAAAGTAAAGGAACAAAGATTTTTGCTCTCACTGGGCAGATAAGAAACACAGGATTGGTTGAGATTCCTATGGGAACCAGCTTGCGCAAGACTATATATGAAATAGGCGGCGGCTCTGCTACAGGAAGAAAGATTAAGGCAGTGCAAACAGGAGGGCCATCGGGAGGATGTCTTCCTGAAGAACTTTTTGATTTACCTGTAGATTTTGAGGCGCTAACTGAAGCAGGTTCAATGGTGGGTTCGGGTGGAATGGTAGTTATGGATGAGTCAACTTGCATGGTCGATGTTGCCAAGTATTTCTTAAAATTCCTTTTAGACGAATCATGCGGTAAATGCGTTCCCTGTAGGGTAGGTTTAAGCCGTATGTTAGAAATAATCAATGATATTACTGAGGGTAAGGGCACAGAGGAAAAACTCGAGCTTCTGAAAGATACAGCCGAAACAGTGTCTATAGCTTCCTTATGCGCTCTGGGCAAAACAGCTTCCAATCCAGTGCTATCTACAGTTAAATATTTCCAATCCGAATACGAAGCCCATATAAGAGAAAAACGGTGCCCTGCCGGTGTATGCAGGAAATTAATATATTATTCTATTGATAAAGATAAATGCACTGGCTGTGGAGTCTGCTTAAAAGCCTGTCCTCATGATGCTATTTCAGGAGAGAAGAAAAAAGCTCATAGAATAAACAGTAATAAGTGTGAAAAGTGCGGTATATGTAAAGAACAGTGTAAGTTTGATGCCATAATTGTTGAATAGCAAGAGATGATAAGGTCTTCAGGCGATGTATAAGCCTGAGGGGTCGATTTAATGACAATGTTGTCAAATAGGAGGCACAGGTGCCTAGTGATGTAGCGCTTACTATTGATGGAGCCAAAGTTAAATCTCCCCAAGGTAGTTCTGTTTTAGATGTAGCATTAGATTATGGCATATGTATTCCCCATTTCTGCCATGTGCGTGGGCTTACTCCTATAGGGGCCTGTCGTCTCTGTATTGTAGAAGTTGTTAAAAATGGTAAATCAAAAGTTACCACTTCTTGTACGCTTGAAGTAGAAGAAGGGATGGTAATTTTGGCTCATACAGAAAAAATACTTAAAGCAAGAAAAAATATTGCGGAAATGTTGGTTGCTGAAGCGCCTAATTCACGCGCTATTCAAGATGTTGCCTTAAGATGTGGTGTTAAACAGGTAAGATATCCTTTTCGGAACAAGAATTGCGTTTTGTGCGGGCGGTGTGTTAGAGCCTGCAGTGAAGTGTGGCAGTCTAAATCCTTGGGATTTGTGGGGCGTGGTAATGAACGCCATGTTGCTTTGCCATTTGATAAGCGCCCGGAATTTTGTAAAAGATGTAATGCTTGTATAGATCTTTGCCCGATGACAATTACTCCTTGTCCTGGTCCTATGAAGAAGGGTGAAGAGGCCTTTTGTGGATTATGTGAATCACAATTGTCGATGACGAAAGAAATTCCAGATAGTTGTGTAATTTGTAGGTTAGGGGAAGGATTTGGTTGTGTTAGATGGAGATAACAAAAAATAGGAGGTTTAGAAATGACTTTACAACGGCCAAATGCTAATGATGTGACCCAGACAGCCAACAGGTCCAGAGATGTTGTACCTGTATCAGGAATATGTACGCGCTGTATCGACGGATGTCGTGGGAATTGTGAAGTTTTTAAAGCAAGTTTCCGAAGTCGGGAGCTTCTTTATCCTGGTCCATTTGGTGAAATTACAGCAGGAGCAAACAAGGATTATCCTGTAGATTATTCCCATCTTAATATTCAAGGATATGCTATGGGTGCAAAAGGGCTTCCCAAAGGAGTGGAAGCTAATCCCGACACAGCTTTATTCCCCAATGTAGATACCGAGACTGAATACGGATGGGATAACAAGGTAAAGATGAGAGTTCCTGCTTTTACCGGAGCTCTTGGTTCTACAGAAATAGCCAGAAAGAACTGGGAACATTTTGCAATTGGAGCAGCTATTTCAGGTATAACCCTTGTCTGCGGTGAGAATGTTTGCGGGATAGACCCTCAGCTTGAACTTGACTCTCGTGGAAAGATTAAAAAAGCACCTGATATGGATAGAAGGATAGAGACTTATAGAAAATTCTATGAAGGATACGGAGAGATTCTGGTGCAGATGAATGTGGAAGATACCCGCCTTGGTGTTGCAGAATATGTAAGAAAGAAACATAAACTGGAAACTATTGAGCTTAAATGGGGACAAGGGGCGAAGAGTATCGGGGGAGAGATCAAGGTTAAAGATTTAGAAAGGGCGTTGGAACTTAAAAAACGCGGCTATATTGTTACTCCTGACCCAGCACTTAAGGCAGTGCGGAAAGCCTATAAAGCAGGAGCTATTAGAGAATTTGAGCGTCATTCCCGTCTTGGATTTGTAAGCGAGAAAGGATTCTTCGCCGAGATAAAACGTCTTAGAGATTTAGGTTTTAAACGGATAACCTTGAAAACAGGGGCGTATCCTATGAGAGAACTTGCTATGGCTATAAAGTTTTCCTCTCTGGCGAAAATAGACCTTCTGACTATTGACGGTGCACCAGGGGGTACAGGGATGAGCCCTTGGAGGATGATGGTAGAATGGGGAGTACCGACATTTTATCTGCAGTCTATGACTTATGAAATATGTGAAAAGCTAACCAAAAAAGGAATGCGAGTTCCTGATATTGCCATTGCCGGAGGTTTCTCTACTGAGGACCATATCTTCAAAGTCCTGGCAATGGGTGCACCATATGTAAAGGCAGTTTGTATGGGAAGAGCCTACATGATTCCGGGAATGGTGGGCAAAAATATTGGTTATTGGATTGAAGGCAAAGACTTACCCAATACCGTTTCCCGATATGGAAAAACCCCAGAAGAAATATTTATCTGCTATGACGAACTTGCCGAGAAGTACGGTAGTAAAATGAAGGAAATTCCTCTGGGAGCAATAGGAATTTACAGTTTTGCCCAGAAACTTAAAGTAGGACTGCAACAGATAATGGCTGGTGCCAGAAACTTTAAGATTTCAACCATTTCTAGAAAAGACATTATGTCTCTTACTGAAGATGCGGCAAAGGTTTCTGGCATTCCTTATGTGATGGATGCTTATCGAGAAGAAGCGGAAGCAATTCTTGAGAAGTAAACTCCAGGATGAATCCCAAACATAAAGATAATAAAAAAGATTGGATAGCTATTTTAGATTTTGGTTCGCAATACACTCATCTCATTACTCGCCGGATAAGAGAATGCAGTGTTTATTCAGAAATAGTCGATTATAATATCGATGCAGGTAAACTTTTAAAAAGAGCGCCAAAGGCTATTATTTTCTCCGGTGGTCCGGCTAGTGTTACTTCGAAAAAAAGCCCAGTGTGCGATAAGAATATTTTTAATATAAATATTCCTGTTCTTGGTATTTGTTATGGGGCACAACTTATGGCTAAAGCGTTGGGGGGCAGAGTGGTAAAAGCGAATGCAAGGGAATATGGAAAGGTTACTCTTCAGGTCAAATCGAGAGAAAGTTTATTCAAGGGATTATCTCCAAAGGAGATTATCTGGATGAGTCATGGAGATAAGATTTCGCGATTACCTCAGGATTTTCGGATAATCGGGTCAACAAAGAATTCTCCCATTACAGCAATGGAGAATAAGGCGAGAAGATTCTATGGACTCCAGTTTCATCCCGAAGTAGTGCATACGCCCAAAGGAAAAAAGATATTAAAGAATTTCCTTTTTCATTTGGCAGATTGCAGACCTTCCTGGAGTATGCATTCGTTTGTTAAAGATTCGATTAAGGAACTAAAAGAAAAAATAGGCAATAAAAAAGTTTTATGTGCATTAAGCGGAGGTGTAGATTCATCTGTTTTAGCAGTATTACTCCGTAAGGCTATAGGAAAGAATTTAATAACCATCTTTATTGATAACGGGCTTTTGCGCAAAGATGAAGTAGCGCTGGTTAAAAGAAGATTCAAGAAGCACTATCGGATTAACCTAAAGGTTGTAAATGCACAAGATACCTTTTTAAAAGGCTTAAAAGGGGTTAAGAATCCTGAAACCAAACGCAAGATTATAGGAAGATTATTTATAGAGGTCTTTGAGAGAGAGGCCAAAAAGTTGGGAAAGATTAAGTTTTTAGCCCAAGGCACATTATATCCAGATGTAATTGAATCGAGGTCTCCCGGTGGTGGACCTTCGGCAACTATTAAGACCCACCATAATGTGGGAGGATTACCACGCCATTTAAAGTTTGAGTTGATTGAGCCACTAAAAGATTTATTTAAAGATGAAGTAAGACTCGTTGGCAAAGAATTGGGGTTGCCCGATGATATTATTTACAGGCAGCCTTTCCCGGGTCCGGGACTGGGAGTTAGGGTCATTGGTGCTATTTCCAAAGAAAGATTGGATATCTTGCGCCAGGCAGACTGGATATTAATAGATGAGATAAAACGTGCAAAATTATATCGGAAATTGTGGCAGTCTTTCTGTGTGCTCTTACCCGTAAAGACAGTAGGTGTTATGGGAGACCAGAGGTCATATGAGAATCTTTTGGCCGTAAGAGCAGTAACAAGTGAGGACGCAATGACTGCTCATTGGGCGAGGCTTCCCTATGAAATACTGGAGAGAATTTCTAATCGTATTATAAATGAAGTCAAAGGGATAAACCGTGTGGTATATGATATTTCTTCTAAACCACCAAGTACAATTGAATGGGAGTAGGGACAAAAAAAGGAGGCTATTTAATGGCGACACAAGTTAAGGTTGATGTAGAAATGGCAAAAGAATTGGGACTTACGGAAGAAGAATTTAATGAGATAAAGAAGTTGCTCGGTAGAATTCCAAATTTTACAGAATTAGGTGTTTTTTCAGCGATGTGGTCGGAGCATTGTAGCTATAAAAATTCACGCAAGTTGTTTACACTCTTCCCTACTAAAGGCAAACAGGTATTGGTTGGCGCAGGTGAGGAAAACTCTGGAATTGTTGATATAGGGGATGGCCTGGGAGTTGCCTTTAAAATAGAATCGCACAATCATCCTTCAGCAGTAGAGCCCTTTGAGGCTTCAGCCACAGGCATAGGCGGATGCTTAAGGGATATATTTACCACCGGAGCAAGACCTGTTGCTGGTTTAGGGGCATTGAGATTCGGAAGTCTGGATAATGAAAAAGTTAAATTCTTGTTTAAAGAAGTTATCAAGGGGTTAGCTCATTATGCCAATACCGCAGAGGTTAGTGCAGTGGGCGGCGAGACTTATTTTGATGAGAGTTATGAAGGCAATCCTTTAGTTAATGCCTTTGTTGTGGGTATTGTAAAACATGATAATATTGTGAGAGGCGCCGCATACGGAACAGGAAATCCTGTATATTATATAGGAGGAGAGACAGGCAGAGATGGTGTAGGCGGAGCAAGTTTTGCTTCCAAGGAAATTACTGAGGAGTCTAGTTCTGATACAGGAGCAGTGGCCATAGGTAATCCAGAACTCGGGAAACGTTTAAGAAAGGCTTGCCTGGAATTGATAGAAAAGGGGCTTGTCGTGGGAATGCAGGATATGGGTGCAGCTGGACTTACCTGCTCTACTTGCGAAACAGCTACCAGGGGTGGAACAGGCATTGAAATAGATGTTGCCTTAATTCCTCAGAGTGAAAAAAAGATGACACCTTACGAAATCCTCCTGTCTGAATCTCAAGAGAGGATGTTGGCTATTTTAAAAGATGGCGAAGAAAAAGAGGCTTTGGATATATTGAAAAAGTGGAATATAGATGCAGTAAAAATCGGAAAAGTAACGGATGATAAAATGATGCGGGTCAAGGAGAATGGGGTGGTGGTTTGCGAAGTTCCTGCAGAGGCCCTTACCAAAAAGGCCCCCCTTTATGATAGAGAAGTTGCCGAGCCTGCCTATTTGAAAGAAGCGCAAAAATTGACTCGCGAATCCATTAGGATACCGGATGATTTCAATAAAGTGTTATTGCAATTACTCGATTCCCCCACTATTGCCAGCAAAGAATCAGCATATAAAAAATTTACTGCTATAGATAAGGATGAAGTAACAGTAGGAGCAGGTTCAGATGCAGCGGTGGTTAAAGTTAAAGGGACTAAAAAGGCTTTAGCCATAAGCGTAGATTGCAATGGCAGGTATTGCTATTTGAATCCCTATAATGGGGCGATGATGGCTGTGGCTGAGGCAGCAAGAAATATAGTTTGCAGTGGAGGAAGGCCGTTAGCAATTACCGATGGTTTAAATTTTGGCAATCCTATGAAACCTGAAAATTACTGGCAATTTGAAAAGTGTATAGAGGGGCTTTCTGCAGCATGCAAGGCTTTAAATACACCTGTTATCAGCGGTAACGTAAGCTTCTATAATGAAAATCCTAAGGGAGCAATAGACCCAACTCCTATGGTGGGAATGGTGGGGTTGATAAAAGATGCGGATAAATATGTTACCCAGGATCTTAAGAGTGAGACTGATTTAATAGTCCTTTTAGGTGAAAACAAGGCTGACCTTTCCGGTAGTGAATATTTATACCTGGTGCACAAGCAGAAGAAAGGTAATCCCCAGATAGATATAGAGATGGAGAAGGCTGTTCAGGAAGCATGCCTTGAGGCAATCGAATCAGGTATTATCAATTCTGCCCACGATTGTTCGGAGGGTGGATTGGTGGTAACCTTAGCTGAATCGTGTATTGCCAATGCAAATGGAATGTTGGGCGCAGTGATAAAATTGGATGACTTGAAAAACAAAGATATAAGGATAGATGAGATTTTGTTTGGTGAGGCGCCTTCCAGAATAGTGGTTTCTCTGAATAAAGATAAACTGAATGCCTTAGAAAAGATACTGAAAAGACATTCGGTTCCATATCAGATTTTAGGCAATGTTACAGGAGAGAGTCTTGTAGTTCAATACAAAGAAAAGACGATAATCGATCTTCCTTTGACAGCATTGAGTGATACCTGGAGAAAGGCAATTCCCTCAAGGTTAGAAAAATAGATAATTCTATTAATGTCATTGCGAACGAAGTGAAGCCCCGATTCATCGGGGCTTCGTCGCGGAGTTTATCCCGCACATTTGTTGTGCGGGGCTCCTGGCAATGACGGAGGAGTAAAAAATGAAACCAGTAAAAGTAATTCCCTGTTTGGATATCAAGGATGGAAGAGTAGTTAAGGGTATAAAGTTTGTTGATTTAAAAGATGCCCGCGACCCGGTGGAAGCAGCCTCTGCTTACTGTGCTGCAGGCGCAGATGAGCTTGTTTTTTTAGATATAGCTGCTTCTGTTGAAGCAAGGGCTACGCGTTTGGATTGGGTAAAAAAGGTAAAAGAAGTAACCACTGTGCCTTTTTGTGTAGGTGGAGGTATCAGAGATTTAGAGGATATGCAGGCTCTTTTTAATCTCGGGGTAGATAAAGTCTCTATCAACACGGCTGCAGTTAAAAAGCCTGCTTTAATAAAAGAAGCTAGTGAAAAATTTGGTAAAGAAAAGGTTATTGTAGCTATTGACGGAAAGAAAAATCCTCCTGGTAGCTCTCGCCCAAGATTAGAAGTTTTAATTATGGGCGGAGAAGAGCCCACAGGATTAGATGTAGTTGAATGGGCAAAGCGAGTTGAAGAGTTAGGTGCAGGGGAGATTCTTTTAACCAGCAAGGATGCTGATGGTACTAAGGATGGATACGATATTGAGATGACTCGTCTGGTTTCAGAATCAGTGGACATTCCCGTGACTGCCTCTGGAGGAGCAGGAAAATTGGAGCACTTCTATGATGCGGTGACCAAAGGAAAAGCAGATGCAGTTCTCGCTGCTTCTGTGTTTCACTTTGGAGAATATAAAATAAAAGAAGTGAAAGATTATCTTTTGGGTAAAGGAATAAGTGTAAGGGCCTAAAAATTTCTTGACAAAAGAGGAAAAGAACAAGTAATATATGGAGTCTTCCGGTAATAGTGGCTGGAGGGCTTTTTTGTTTGATTAATTCCTTGCCTGAGTAGATTTCTTTTAGCGATTTAAAAGAGGAAGGCGATGACCAAGGAATGGCAAAATGGCGACTAAATACATTTTCATTACCGGTGGTGTAGTCTCTTCGTTAGGGAAAGGGATAACTGCAGCCTCTATTGGATGTTTATTAAAAAGTCGCGGGTTGAGAATAAATATTCTAAAGATAGATCCTTATCTCAATGTAGACCCTGGAACGATGAGCCCTTTTCAGCACGGAGAAGTTTTCGTTACCGAAGATGGAGCGGAGACTGATTTAGATTTAGGCCATTATGAGAGGTTTCTGGATGTCAATCTGAAAAAAATCAATAATATCACCAGTGGCCTAATCTACGATGTAGTGATTAGTAAAGAAAGAAAAGGAGATTTCTTAGGCAAAACGGTTCAGGTTATTCCCCATGTCACTAATGAGATTAAATCTCGTATCAAGGCGTTATCGAAAGATTCTGATGTAGTAATTACTGAAATTGGTGGAACCACAGGGGATATAGAGGGACTGCCTTTTCTGGAAGCAGCGAGACAGTTTAAACAGGATGTGGGAGAAGGAAATGTTTGTTATATTCACGTGACCCTTGTGCCCTACATTAAGGCTGCTGAGGAGATGAAGACCAAGCCCACGCAACAGAGTGTAGCCAAATTAAGAGAGATTGGAATTGAGCCTCAAATAATTATTTGCCGCACTGAAAGACCATTGACAAATGAATTAAGGAGAAAGATAGCCTTATTCTGTAATGTTCAGGAAAAAGCAGTAGCTGAAGAAAGGGACGTTTCCACCAGTATCTATGAAGTCCCCTTGATGCTAAAAAGAGAAGGCCTCGATACTATTTTATTGGAAATGTTACGTTTGGGGAAAAAGAGGAGTGACCTATCTAAATGGGAGGAAATTGTTAAGAAAATAAGAAATTTAAAAGAAGATGTGACCATTGGTGTTGCCGGAAAGTATACTGAGCTAAAGGATGCCTACAAGAGTATCTGGGAAGCATTGGTTCATGGAGGATTAAGTAATAGTGTAAATGTAGAGATAAAATATATTGACGTTGAGGATAAGAAACTGGAAAAAGAATTAAGAGCTGTGGATGGAATTCTTGTTCCCGGAGGATTTGGCGAGAGAGGGATTAAGGGGAAGATAAGGGTTTGCAGATTTGCTCGAGAGAATAAAGTTCCTTTTCTGGGCATCTGTTTAGGAATGCAGTGTGCAGTAATAGATTTCGCTCAAAATGTCTGTGGAATGAAAAGAGCATATAGCACAGAATTTAAACCAGATACGCCCTATCCGGTTATCGATTCGCTTCCTGAGCAGAAGAAGATATTTCAAAAAGGTGGGACGATGAGACTGGGGAATTATCCATGCAGAATTAAAAGAAACTCCCTCGCCTTTCGTGCTTATAAAAAGAAACTTGTGTTGGAAAGACATCGACACAGGTATGAATTAAATAATAAGTTTCGAGCCAGGTTGAAAGCAAAAGGGCTCTTGGTAACTGGCGAATATGAGAAAAAGCACCTGGCAGAAATTGTTGAACTTAAAAGTCATCCCTGGTTTGTAGCAGTCCAGTTCCACCCCGAATTCAGATCCAGACCCACGAAACCCCACCCCTTATTCAAAGATTTTATCAAAGCCTCCCTAAATAGGAAAAAAAGCATATAGTTTAAAATTTGAACTAACAAGAGATTTCGAGAGAATTTAAAATCCGCTCGATAGCAGATTGTGTCTATATAAGAAATGGAAATAATGAAAGAAGACAAAAAAGCAGTAGTATTATTAAGTGGTGGACTCGATTCATCCACTTGCCTGTACAAGGCGATAGAAGATGGGTATGTCCCTTACGCATTATGTTTTGACTACGGACAGAGACATCTCAAAGAGGTGGAATCTTCAAGGAGAATAGCTGAGAAAGCTGGTGCAATTTTTAAAAAGATTAAGATTGATTTAAGACAAATAGGAGGTTCGGCTTTAACGGATAACATAGAAGTTCCTATAGGAAGAGAGATAGAAGAAATAATTAGCGATATCCCAGCGACTTATGTACCGGCAAGAAATACAATTTTTCTTAGCATAGCTTTGAGTTTTGCCGAGGTGATAGACGCAGATGCAATTTATATGGGTGCAAATATGATAGATAATCCAGGTTATCCGGATACAACACCGAGATATATAGAAACATATCAGAATCTGATTAATGTAGCTATAAAAAAGACAGTAGAAGGCGGGAAAATGGAGATAAAAACCCCTTTAATTCGAATGACAAAGAAAGAAATAGTACAAGAAGCAGTAAGGCTAAAAGTGCCTTTAGAACTTACCTGGAGTTGTTATCAGGGGGAAGAAGAGCCTTGTGGCCAGTGTGATGCGTGCAAATTGAGAGCTAAAGGCTTTGAAGAAGCGGGTTTAATCGATAGTTTATATTAAAGATATAATAAGATTTAAATAGATTACTTCACTCAATTTTTGAAATTCATGCCTAAATTCCTCTCCTCTTCCTTAAAAAATTCTCTTTCGTAGAAAAATTTATTGCTTTTTAGGAAGAATGCTGTTATAATTTAAAAATTGCCAGTCGGTTATTAAGGTTGGTAGTGTAGGGCTTTATGCCCGTAAAAATTACGCCCATAAAGGGCTACACTACATAAAACTTTTGGAGATGGCAGGATGAGAACTTTTATTGCTGTAGGAATATCCAGTGAAGCGAGGGAAAAGATTGCTCAAATTCAGGTGGAGTTGAGGAAAGGAGACACAGATGTCAAATGGGTTGAGCCTAAAAACCTACACATCACTCTAAAATTTCTGGGCGAGGTGAGTGAGGATAAACTTTCCGTGGTAATTGAAAAGACAAAACTTGCAGTCTCTGGGATTTCCAATTTCAGGATTCACCTTTCTGGGTTAGGAAGCTTTCCCAATCTGAGGTCTCCACGGGTAGTCTGGGTTGGCGTAAGTGAAGGTAAGGTAGAATTGAAAAATTTAAGCGAGAGGATTGAAGAAAACTTTTCCTATTTAGGATTTGCCAAAGAGAAAAGGGAGTTTTCTGCTCATTTGACGATTGGCAGGGTCAGGTCTCCAAGGGGTAAGGGGAAATTGGCTAAGAAAATCGAGGACTGGGAAAGGTGTGATGTGGGAGAATTTTCTATGGACAGAGTGCTGGTTATGGAGAGTCAGCTCAGTTCCAAAGGACCCACTTACAGGATAATAGAGGAAGTAAATCTGAAATGATAATCAAGAAATTGAAAGATAAGTTACTGGAGAAAAGGTACCGTGTCATACTGGTTATGGCTTTCTTATTGCTTATGGGAGTGGCAGCTATCATTTCCCGGAAGAGTGAAATGAAGCTTTGTTCTCTCCCCTTTTCTCCAGGTGATTTTAAAGAGATAGCCCTTACCTTTGATGATGGCCCGGTCCCCAGTGCCACACCAAAAATTTTAGATATGCTGGACAAAGAGGGTGCTAAAGCGACTTTTTTTGTAGTGGGAAAGATGGTGGAGAAATATCCAGAGTTACTGAAACGGATATGGAAGGAAGGACACGATGTAGGCAATCATACATATAACCATCCAGATTTAACTAAATTATCTAAGAAAGATATCCTTGAAGAATTAGACAAGACCCGCATATTAATCAAAAAAATCACTGGAAAAGACACATATCTCTTTCGTCCTCCTGGCGGGAGATATGACAACAAGGTAATTGTAACCACTACCTTAACTGGCTACAAGATGATTCTCTGGACAGACTATCCTGGTGATTACGGTTGCCCATCCAGTAAAGTGATTTATCAAAGGACAGTTTCCAAAGCGGAAGATGAAGGAATAATTCTTTTGCATAATGGATTAGATGCTACCCTGGAAGCTCTTCCTAAAATCATTTCTGAATTGAAAAAAGGGAAATATAGGTTCGTTACAATTTCTGAATTAATGGAAGAGATAATGGGGAAAGAGAGCGTCTATTTCGAAAAATTTGAAAGGGAGCAAAAAGCAAGACCTCTCCCATTAGAAATGGCAGTCACTGAATAAGTAGTACACTCGGAAAAGGAGTAGCGAAACAAAGCTTCGCGATTATGACGCAGAGCTTCGCTCTGCTACTCCTAATGCAAGATGGAATAGCTATGAAAATTTTAGGAATCGATTATGGAGAAAAGAGGATTGGGTTGGCAATGAGCGATGCTTCAAATATGGTTGCTGGTAGCCTAAAAGTTGTAAAGAGAAATGCAACTCGTAGTTGGCTTGGGGAGATAAAAACAATTGTCAATGAAAACAAAATTGAAAAGATCGTTATTGGTTTACCTAAAAATATGAATGGCTCTATTGGGGAGAAAGGGAAAGAGGTTCTGGCATTTATGAAAGTTTTGGGAAAGGTGGTAAAGGTGCCTATAGTGACTTGGGATGAAAGGTTAACAACTGTTAGTGCAGAGAAGGTGCTTCTACAGGCAGATTTATCGAGGAAAAAACGGAAAGATATTTTGGATAAACTTTCTGCCTGTATAATTTTACAAAACTATTTGGACAGTATTGAGTACAGTCAAAAAGAGAAAAGCAAGGAAAGCAATAAATGAAAGTAATAAAAATAGGTGTTATAATCCTGTGTTTGTTAAGTCTGGTAAATTTAATGGTCTTCTTTTTGTCTCCGCGCTATAGTAAAACTTCCCTGGTAACAATAGAACAGGGAGTGACTGCCCAGCAGGTAGCGGAATTACTTGAAAAGGAAGATTTAATTTCTAGTAAGAATTACTTTCTATTTCTTCTCAGACTAAGAGGGGGGCATAGAAAAATTAAAACAGGAATTTATGAAATAAATTCAAAAGAAAGCACCTGGCGAATTATTAACAAATTAGTTTTAGGAAAAAGCAAAAAAGTAAAATTGACCATTCCCGAAGGATTTACTGCCCGCCAGATTGCCCAGTTAATCGAACAGAAAGGATTGGGGGAAAAAGATAGGTTTTTAGAAATTGTTGAAGAGAGAAAACTGGAGGGCTATCTTTTTCCGGAAACTTATTTTGTTGATTACGATGCTACCGAAGAAGAAGTTGTTGATATGATGGTCGACCAATTCAATAAGATGTTCACAAAAGAGATGGAAGAGAGAGGAAAGAAGTTTAAGTTTACAAAAAGGGATATAGTAATTCTGGCTTCCATAATTGAGAAAGAAGCCGTCAAGGAGGAGGAAAGACCGTTAATTTCTGCCGTTTTTCATAACCGGTTAAAGAAGCGATGGTATTTAGAATCTTGTGCTACGGTTCAGTATGCGCTGGGAGAACATAAGGAGAAATTGACCTATAAAGATGTAAAAGTTGACTCCCCTTATAATACTTATATCCGTTTTGGTTTACCACCCGGGCCTATTTGTAATCCTGGTTTAGCCGCTATTAAGGCCACCTTATATCCAGCCCAGACCGATTTAATGTTCTTTGTTGCCGAGGGAGAAGGCACTCATAGATTCTCTAAGTATTATAAGAAACATCTGGAAGTGCAAAAGAAAAAATCCAAAAGATGAGCGGAAAAAATGCCTGAGTTGCCAGAAGTAGAAACAATAAGAAGAGGACTGGAAAAGAGAATCTTGGGAAAGAAAGTGAACAGAGTGGAAATAAACACAGATAGGATGGTAAAAAAGCCTTCCCCGAAAAGATTTAAGGAAGAAGTTGAAGGCAGAAATTTTAAACAGGTTATTCGTCGGGGAAAATACTTAATTTTAGTATTATCCTCTGGGAAGAAGATAGTGATACATCTCAGAATGACCGGGCAACTAATTTACGGAAAGAAGAATACAAAAAGCAGGGTATCCTTTCTCCTGTCAAACGGCAAATATTTGAACCTTAACGACAGTAGGCATCTGGGAGAAATCAGATTGGTAGAAAACTGGAAGAGAGTTCCTTCCATTGTCAAGATGGGGAGGGAGCCCCTGGAAGATAGTTTTACGCTCAGAGTTTTCAGTGAAATGTTAAATAAAAAGAAAGCTAGAATCAAACCTCTTTTAATGAATCAGGAATTTTTAGCTGGCGTGGGAAATATTTATGCTCAAGAGGCGCTATTCAAAGCAAGAATTCATCCAGA
>SDBT01000240.1_pt1 | contig 81259 bp, 31 predicted proteins | sample 2277101 | NCBI WGS metagenome assembly SDBT01 (sample SAMN10404973, study PRJNA504765) | marine sediment metagenome | isolation source: marine sediment core GS10_PC15, 103 cmbsf | place: Arctic Ocean: Southern Knipovich Ridge | collected 2010
TTGGGGCGGCGGAACGCGCGTCACGACGCTCAATCTGAATGGTGGATTGCTGGACAATACGGCCACCGGCGACCAAGGGTGGGGGATCGCGATCAACATGACGGGCGGCACGCTGCAATCCAACGGGGGCGTCAGCAGCCCCGGCGCCGGATCCTACTTCTCGTTGGGCGACGGCTCGTCCATCAACAGCCTGGCCAGCAACACCACTTCAGTGATCTCCGGACGGGTCAACATCCGCGAGGGCAATCCCGGCGGCGTGCTTCCCTTTGACGTCGCCGACGGCGCCGCGGCAGTCGATCTGCTGGTCTCCGCCGCCGTCACCCAGCAAAACGGGGCTTGGGGGATCACGAAGGACGGCGACGGCACGCTGACCCTCACCGCCGCCAACACCTACACCGGCGCAACCACGATCAACGCCGGCACGCTGTTGGTCGACGGGAGCATCACCAGCAATACAACCGTCCAGAGCGACGGAACGCTGGGCGGCACTGGGACGATCTTCGGCAGCGTCGATATCCAGGGCGGCGCCATTTCCCCCGGCGCCTCGCCCGGCACGCTGAACATCGTCGGCAACTTCACGATGGGCACCGACTCGACGTATTACTGGGAAGGCAACAGCAGCGTCCAGGACCAGGTGGCCGTTAACGGCAACCTGGACGTCAGCGCCAACTGGAACCTCCACCTGAGCCTCGATGAGTACCTGGCGCCGGGCACCAGTTACGACCTGTTCACCTACACCGGCGTGCTGACCGGCGGCGGCTCGCCCATGACCAACGTCACCGTCACGGGCAGCGTAAGCGGCATGACCGCAACCCCCTACGACGATATGATCCTGGTCTCATCGACCGTCAGCAGCGACAGCAACAGCGTGTTCGTCACCCTTCCCACCCCCGTTTTCTGGAACAGCACCGGCACGCCGTATAACGTGGCTGCGCGGTGGGATGACGCCTACGGCAACACCAGCACCACTGCCCCCAACGCCGGCATCGCGGCGATAGTCAACACCAACGGCACGGTCTCTACAGTCACCGCGGCCATGGGAACCCAGTATGCCCACACGCTGATCATCGACGGCGGCGACGTCCACGTGGACGGCGGCAACCTCCAGGTGGTCCACAACACCCACGTCCTGGCCGACAGCTCGCTGACCGTCAACAGCACGTTCGGCGCGACCAAGCTGGACGTAGCCGGCGGCACGGTTGACGTCGGCGACGACGGAGACGTGACAGTGGATGAGCTGGTGGTCTCAGCCGGGTCGGTCGATACCGGCAGCGTCGCCAACATCACGATCCAGGACAAGATGTTGCTTGGGGCCACGGGATCGGCGACGGAGTACGTCATTGACTCAGCCCCCTCGTTCCAAGCCGGCGGCGAGATCGACAACGCCGCGGCCGACCGCCTTATCCTCTCAGGCGGAACGCTGACAATCAGTCCTCCCGGCGTCGGCGGCCCTCTCGAAGACGCGAGAGTGGTGAGGATTATTCAAAACAAGCCCACCGGCCCGAACCCGCTGCAACTGGGCGAAGTGGAGGCGATTGAATACAGCACACTGACGAACGTGGCACTGAGCGGCAACGGTGGGGTCGCGACGCAGTCGTCGCAATTGGGCGGCTTCGGCCCGTGGCTCGCAAACGACGGCAACTACGGCAACTTCCAGCATACCAACGATGGCCAGGGCCAGTGGTGGCAGGTTGAATTCGCGGCCGACACGGATCTCGAGAAGGTGACTATCTTCAGCCGCGTTGGCTGCTGCAGCCAGGGCCGAACGGCCGACATCCAACTCCAGGTGTTTGCCGACGCCGCCTTAACCAACATGATCTACGATGAGCAAGTGCTGGGCATCGGCACCAGCGACATGCGCGACATCGTCTTATCGGTGCCGATGGTGCCCACGCTGGACCTGAGTGACACGGACATCTTCGTCGAGACTGATTCGACGCTCAAGCCGATGGCCTTGGAGGCCTCGTTCGGCGACCTGACAATCGACCCCGGCGCCGGCCTGACGCTCAGCACGGCGAGGTCCAGCTTCGCATCCACCGGCATGGGCAATCTCAGCAGCCTGACAGTCGGCAGCCCAGGCGCCGACACGGGCAGCTTGATCACCATCGGCAGTACCACGATCGACAACAGCGGCCAGGTAACGGTAGGCGGCGCGTCGATCGGCACCGGCCGGCTTAGCGTCAGCGTCAGCGGCGGGGCCACTGACTTCACCAACACGGTGAATCTGGCCAACAACGCCACGTTGAGCTTCGGCAGCGGCGGTGGGTCGCTGGTCGACGTAAGCGTCGCTTCCAGCAACACGGGCACAATCGAAACCGCGGTCGACGTGGATGCCAGCCATTTGACCCTGACGGGCACTGCCACTTTCGTTAAGGACGGCATCGCCAAGCTGAGCTTCCTCCAGTCGGCCGGGACCAACAGCCTGGCCGCCGGCACGACCGTCCGGGTTGACGAGGGCGAGCTGTTCATGCAGGCTCTGTCCAACCCGATGGACGAAGGAAACCTCGTCCTGAACGGCGGGACGTTCACCGTGCAGGGCCTGACCGTTGGCATCCGCACGGCCCCGACCGGCGCGATCGCCCAGTGGCAGTTCGAGAACGCCGGCGACCTCGGCTACGACAGCGCCAAGCCGTCTCGCAGCAGGAGCTACGTCGGCACGCCGTCGCAGAATGCCGACGGTATGGTCGGCGCGGCCTTGGAACTGGACGGAGACAACGACCTGATCAACGTCGGCAGCGACGCCGACTTCGACATCAACACCTTCACAGTCTCCGCATGGCTCAAGGCCGACACTCTGTCGGGCTGGCGGACGGCCTTCGGACAGTGGAACAGCGGGTGGATACACTTCGGCCTGCACGACAACGACCGTTGGTCCGACCATGGGGGCGTCGAGACCCGCGACAACACCGAAACGGTGACGCCCGGCAAGTGGTACCACGTTACTTCGGTCCGCGACCCGGACAACGATACGTTCCAGCTCTGGGTCGGCGACGAGAACAACGCACCGACTTTGAGGAGTGAGGTTATTTCCGGCGGAACGCCGGGTATCCCGGGAGGCAACAATGTCTATATCGGCACCCCCTATAACGGCTATACCAACGACTGGGACGGCCTGATCGACGAGCTGTTCTTGTATGATCGCCCCCTGGACGGGAGCGATATCCAGGCCCTGTACGACGCCGGCAGGCGGCCCATCCCCGGCGCGATCGACATGCACGAGACGCCCGTGTCGGTGACGGATACCTCCACGCTTAATGCGATCACCGATTTCACCGCGCAGTTCGGTGCGCTGTCGTTCGACGCGACCACAGGCAGCGTTAGCCTGACGATTACGGGCGCCCAGGGCGGCTTGAGCTTCACCGAGGCCACCATCAACGTGGGTGGAACGGTAGGCTTGAACACCGAGGTTGATACCGCCATCGTCGGCGACCTGGACGGCACGAACAAAACCGTCACCATCCTCAAGACCGGCAGCGGCGACTTGCTCGTTGACGGTGAAGGCAGCGGGTTGGACGACGCGACGTTCGACGTGCAGGAAGGTACGCTGCTGGGCCTGCATCATTCAGCCGGGCCGTTCGGTAACGCCGAGATCGTCCTTGACGGCGGCGACCTTGTCCTGAGCAGCGCCGGCGGCAACGTGACGTACAACAACGCCGTGCGGGTCGAGGCGGACGCCTCTCTGACGGCCGGTGCCGCGGGCATCGGCGCCGCGGGCCCGCTCGATCTGACTCTCACCAACGCCGGCACGGGCATCGCGCTGAACGCCGGCACGCTGACGGCGCGGACGACCGACGACTACCGTCTGATCGTCCCCGGGACGATCTCCGGCGACGGCAGCATCGCCATCACCGGCAGCAGCGTGAAGGCGGAGCAGGGAATACAGGCTGAGGCAATCTCCGTATCCGACACCACGCTGGAGACGGGTGGAGACGTGACAGCCGAGGCAGCGCTGAACCTGAGCGGCGGGAGGCTGATCAGCTCCGGCATGGATGTCCTTGTCACCGGCGACACGGTGCAGATCACCAATACGCCCGACGTGGACATCACCCAGGTCGGCGCGCACCTGACCATCAATGTACCCGAAGGGGCTGTGGGCATCGGCGGCGGGATACCCGCCGGGCTGGAAGCCCATTTCGACGCCTCGGTTGGTATCACCGAAAGTGGCGGCGTAGTGCAGAGCTGGACGGATCAGTCCGCCAGCGGGAACAATGCTTCATTGGGCAGCGGCGCCCCCGCGCTGGCTGCGAACGAGCTCAACGGCCTGCCTGTTGTGCAATTCCGAGGCAACGACGACTGGTTGGACCTCACAAGCCAGTTCCAGGCCCGCCAGATCTACACCGTATTTCGCAGTCCAAATGCAACGTTCTCAACTTATGGGTCCGTATTTGGGTCGGTCACTGAGGGCATGGGCAGAACCTTCATTTTTCAGACCGGGCAAACGTACATGCACTCGAATCCCTATCCAATCGCTCTCAAGAAGGATGGGACGTCTCTGAGTGGCAACTTCAACTTGGCGCCCATTGATGAGTACATGTTGCTGACAGTCAACACGGCCTATCCGGACAACTTGAGATCCTATCGCATCGGCAGCCAGGAAGGCTGGGCGGCAGAGATCGATGTTGCCGAGGTGCTGGTCTTCGACCGCACGCTGACCACCGAGGAAGAAAACAACCTCGGCGGGTACCTGGCGGGCAAGTACGGCCTGACGACGAGCTACACAGGCAGCATCAACTCCGGCTTCGGTGACCTGGTGATGGCTGATGCGTCGCGGCTTACGCTCGGCGGGGCCGGTGAGGCGTCGTTTGTGTCCATCGCCCCCGGCCGCAACTCCATAATTGACGGCGACATCAGCGTTTACGACTCTGTTCTTCGCGGCACCGGGGCGGGCCCGCTGAGCATCAACGGCAGCCTGGCGATGCCGAATGACGGGACTTTATATGAGTGGGAGGTCGGCGACGGCGCGCAGGACCAGATCAACGTCAGCGGCGACCTGAGCATCGCATCGACCTGGACCCTGGCGCTCTACGACGACGGCGCAGGCGCGAACGTCGGCGACATGGTCAGCGGCAACGTGGTGCTCTTCGACTACGAAGGCGCCGCCTCGGTAGGCGACTCCACCATCGACAACACGGCGGTGGCAGCCCTGCCCAACTGGTTCACCGATTACCTGTGGATCGAGCATGATGAAGACGCCAAGCAGGTTATCCTCAAGGGCCTGATGGTTACCGGCGGCCCGGACGGCGAATTGATCTGGGACGGCGAACTCGGCGGGAACGAGGCGAAGTGGGGTTATGTCTCCGCAGGAAAGAAGGGCAATAAGAATAAGCCGGCGGAACCGGGGCTGTCACACTGGTCGACGGAAGGCACGCCCGAGACGCGCGTCGAGGAGATACCCACGCTTGTGGATACCATCGGCCAAGCGGCTTTCGTGCCGCACGGTGATATGACGGTTGAGAGCCTGAACCAGGGCGAGATCCACGGCGCCTACTCGCTGGATGTTTCCGGCACCGGTGCGGTGACGATCGACAACAACGCGACCCTCAGGATTCTGACCGCCACAAATGTCGACAGCACAGGTACGCTGGCGATCAACGGCATCCTGGATACGACCTACATAACCAGCGCCGCTCCGGTGACCACCATCGGCAGCAGCGGAAAGCTCAAGGTCCGCCTCGGCGGCTCGGTGCAGACTCTGGCCGGTTCGGGTACGCCCGAGGTTGAGGTCGTCGAAGGCAACGTTGACGCGACCGACCTGAATCTGGCGGCCAACACCATCTTCACGAAGATCGGCGAAGGCAAGTTCAGCGTGACCAGCGGCATTAACACCATTCCGGACAGCAGCGCCGTGCAGGTGGATGGCGGCGAGCTGTTCATGCAGGCGGTAACCGGCGTGAACCCGATGGACGAGGGTGACCTGCGCCTCGGCGGCGGAACGTTCTCGGTCGCGGGACCCACGGGCAGCTACGTTATTGTTGCCCCGAGCGGGGCGCAAGCCTACTGGTCGTTCGACAATTCCGGAGATCCCGGCGCCGACGACAGTGGCGGCGGGCACCCAGCAGGGACGTTGAACTCCCCGACGTGGGTTGCCGGCGGACAGTCCGGCGGCGCCCTGGAGTTCGACGGCAACGATTACGCAAATGCGGTGCTCAACGTTTCGGAATCGGCCTATGCATCCTCCATGTGGTTCAAGGCCGACGGCGACAATCGTGGGCTGTACAGCGTCCATGATGGGAACCCAACAGGTGGAAGCGCCGACCGCCTTATCTGGTTGACCGGCGACAACCTCGGCGCGCGGACCTGGAACAACGAGATCATCACCACTTCGGCCCTGGACGTTGCCGACGCCCAGTGGCACCACGTGGTGCATACGTTCGGCGGCACCGAAGGCGGGCAGAAACTCTACGTGGACGGCGTCCTGGCAGCCAGCGGCAGCAAGGCCAATTCCGACTTCACTGCGCAAACCAGCGTGACCATCGGCTTCGCCAATGATGGCACCAACGATTGGTTCGACGGCCTGATCGACGAGGTCCGCATTTACGACCGGGCAATGACGGCGGCCGACGTAACGGCCCTGTACGGCGCCGGCCAGACCGTGTACTTCAATGACGCCATCGACATGTCCGATACGAACGTGTTTGTGAAGCCCAACACGACCGGCTCGGGCATCGACGCGATCACCGACTACGACTTGACCTTGGGGAACCTCGTGATCAACAGCCGGGGCGACCTGACGCTTACCGGTGGGAAGGTCAACTTCGCATCGACGACGCTGGCCAATCGCAGCAAGCTGACGGCAGCCGGCAACGGGGCCTACCTGGCTAACACCCAGATCAGCGGCTATGTCACGATCGTCAACAGTGGCACCGGCGAAATCGAAGCCGACACGGTCACCGCCTCAAGCACGATTGACCTGACCGGCACGATGACGGCAGACAACCTGGTGCTCCCGGCCGACGGCTCGTTCACCAAGGAAGGCCCGGGCAAGCTGAGCTTCACGACCGGCGACAACACCATCGACGAGACCAACATCATCAAGGTCAATGCCGGCGAGCTGTACATGACGTACAACGGCTCCAACCCCATCGGCGACCCGAGCGCCGGCCTGCATCTGGGCGGCGGGACGTTCAGCATCGAGGCGGCACCGATAATTACGACCGCAGCTGATGTTGCGGTGGGCGCGTGGACGTTCGACGACGACACGGCCGACGACCTTTCACCCAACGCCAATGACGGGACCGCAGGCGGGTTGCTGACCTTCGAGACGGACACGCCCCTGAGCAGCGGCAAGTCGCTCCTCTCACACACGGGCGGCGGAAGCGGCAACGTCCTCACCGTACCCACGTCCACTTCCCTGGAGTCGATCGACGACTCCCTCTCGATCGCCTACTGGATGAAGTCGAACCTTGGCGACAACGGCACCTGGGTGCGCATCTTCGAGCACGGCACCGAGGCGGGCGGGGACCGGAGCTGGCTGATCTGCCGAGACGGCAGCACCAACCAAGTGGACATGCGGGTCGACACCGTCGGCGCCGGCGGGCAGCACAACCAGAACATCGGCAGGGGCGCCCCAGCCCTCTTCGACAGCACGTGGCATCACGTGGCGTTCACGGTCGACTCGGGCACCTGGCACAAGTACGTGGACGGCGCCCAGGTGGGGACCGGAAGCTATAACGACGGCGACGGGCTGGCCAACACCCGGCCGCTTTACATATTCGGAAGAAACGCCACGGGTGAGTACGTGGGCTTCCTCGACGACGTGTACGTCTTCGACACTGCTCTCAGTGCCGACCAGGTCGCGTCGCTGATGAACACCGGCGAGTTTGTCAGTTTCCCGGCGATGGACATGTCGGCCACGGATGTGAACGTAAGGCCGGGCACCACCGGCTCGGTGCTCAATCCCATCAGCGATCTCGACACCACCTTCGGCCAGGTCCAGGTCCACAAGGACGCCGACCTGACGCTCACCGGTGGGCATCTTACCTTCGCATCCACCCACCTGCACGCCGGCAGCCGCCTGACAGTGGGCACCAGCGGGGCTGACCTGGCCGTCCTCAAGAGCCACACGGCCACGGTGGAAACCATCGGTGACGCCACGGCCAGCCGGCTCGAGGTGACGGGCAATTCCACGATGACCAAGACCGGCGCGGCACAGCTGAGCATCACGGGCGGCGTCAACAGCCTCTCGGCGACCAGCACCGTCAAGGTCGACGAAGGCGAGGTGGTCATGCAGGCGCTGGGCGTCACCAACCCGATGGACGAGGGCAGCGTGCACTTGGCCGGCGGGACGTTCACCGTCCTGGCAGGCACGGAGGTTGGCGTCGCACCGATCGGCGCGCTGGCCTACTACTCGTTCGACGACTCCGGCAATCTTGGCGAGGATAGCGCCGGCACCCACCACGGCACGCCGGCTGCCGGAGCCACATTCAACAGCAATGCCAGATTCGGCGCCGGGGCAGTTGAGGTCGACGGCGGTACGGATGGGTACATCAACATTGGAAACACCGATTTCGGTACGATGACCAACGATTTCACGATTGCCGCTCATATCAATCCCGACGCGACCTCCGGCGTCCGGCGCATCTTTGGCACCCGCCCCGGCGGCGCCAGCGGCATCGGTTTCGGTACCGCCGGCGACGACCTGCGGTTTACCACGTTTGGCGTCACGGACTACTCTTCCGGTAACCTCGCCATCCCGACAGGTGCGTGGAGCCACATCGCCGTTTCGTTCGATTCGAGCAACCAGGCCACGTTCTACGTGGATGGCATTCAAGTCGGCAGCATGCCGACGGGCGGCGCGGCGGGAACCTCAACGAGCGACTTCCTGATCGGTCTTGCAACTACCGGACAGGAGCGTTTTGACGGCCTGATCGACGAGCTGTACGTCTACAACAGCGCCCTGGACGCCGACGAGGTGGCCCAACTGTCCCGCCTGCCCATGCCGGTAGCCGTCTACATGGCGGCCACGAACGTCTCGGTGACTGCAGATTCCACGCTCAATGCCGTCACCCAGCTGACCGCGGAATTCGGAGTCCTCAGGTTCGACGCACCCGGCATAATCACGACCACGGGCGCGGCGGGCGGCATCACCTTCGCCCGGACCAAGGTCAACACGGAGGGCACGGTCGGCTTCGATACGCAGGTCGACACGACGGCCGGTTCGGTCAACGGCGGGTTCAAGGAAGCAACTATCGTCAAGACCGGCGACGCCGATCTCATCCTCGCCGGCGAGTCCCAGAAGCTTGAAGGCTCGGTCTTCGACGTACAGGAAGGCCGCCTGATAGCCAGCCGCCTGGCAGGCGCCGAGCCCACAGCGGCCGTGCCACCTGCACCCAGGACCATCAACACGCCCAACGGTTGGGCTTACGGTTGGTGGGGCTGGGAAAGCGACTATCCCCCGGGTGAGGGTTGGGACGCAGAGAACGACGTAACTCCGTCGCCGAACCCGCTGGGCCAGGCAGGCGTGCAGCTCAGCGGCGGGCAGCTCGCCCTGACGACATCGGCGGGTGGCACGACGGCCCAGGCACCGGCGACCTTCAACAACGCCGTGCTCGTGACCGAGGACAGCAACCTGACGGCCGGCCAGCACGCGAACGGGCAGTCCGGACCGCAGTACGTCCAGCTCGGCAGCGATGTCAAGGGCGTGACCATCCAGACGGGCAAGACCCTGACGATCGGCACGACCGACGTTTACTCGCTGAAGATCGCCGGCAACGTCCAGGGCGGCAACGTGAAGATCAGCCAGGGAACCGTGGCCCTCAGCGGCGGCGGTACTGTTGATAACCTGGAGATCCCCAGCACCAGCAGCGGACAGTTGACGGTCGAGAAGCGGGTCAACATCCGCGAGTCCGGGGCCCTGGTCCTCGGCGGTGCAAGGTTCGAGGCTACGGTCGGCAACTTCCAGGTTCTGGGCGGGCTGACAAATACCCCCCGTGCCGACAACATCATCCTGACCGGCGGCCATCTTACGGTCAAAGGTCAGCCGCTGCCTCCGGCCGGTACGGTCGGCTACTGGGCGTTTAACGAGGGTGAGGGCTCGACAGCCTATGACCGGAGCGGCGGCGCCAACGACGGTACCATCAACGGCGCCACCTGGGTCAACGACCCGCAGCGCGGCTGGGTCCTGGACTTCGGCACCTCGGGCAACGGCGCCAGGGTCAACCTGCCTGGCAACACATGGGGCTCGATCTCGGCCAGCAACAGGGCCAGCGTCTCGCTCTGGATTAAGGGCAACCTCTCGCAGCCGACAAACGACAGCGCGTTCAGTTGGGCCCAGGGCGGCACCCGGAAGCTCCTGGCCCACCTCCCGTGGAGCGACCAGAACATCTACTGGGACGTGGGCGGCTGCTGCGGCAGCAACGTGCGCATCAACGCGGCTGAGACCGATTCGACCAAGTGGGAAGGGGTGTGGAACCACTACGTGTTCGTCAAAGATGGCATACTTGGCAACAGCTCCAGGATCTACCAGAACGGCAACCTGTGGCACCAGGCCCCCACCAGCGGCTCGATCGGCGTCATTGACAACGCCGTGATCGGCGCCCAGAACACTGGCGGCACCAACAGCTACGGCGGCATGATCGACGACTTCGCGATCTTCGATCGGGCGCTCACGCCCACAGAGATCGCGGCTCTTGCCAACGGCGAGCCGATTATGAACCCCGGGCCGATCAACATGCCCGACGTCCACTTCAGCCTGATCGACGGCACCGAGAGCATCCTGGACCTCGGCGAGGCCACGACGGCTGCGTTCGGCGACATCCTCATGACCGAGCAGGTGGGCCGCGGCGGCAGGCCAAGGGCCTGGCTCACGATCGCGGGCGACTTCTACTACACCGCGGCCAATCCGCTGGCCCTGGAGTGGGAGAAGCTCTGGTACGTCAGCAGGGTATCGTGGAGTCCGGGCTACTGGGTGAAGCTGGAAGTGGTTCCCGAGCCTGGCACTCTGCTGCTGCTCGGCCTGGGCGGCCTGGGAATGCTCCTGAAGCGCAGACGCCGACGTGCATAATTAAGCTGACTGCTCTTGCCGCCCCTGTTGCCTTCGGGGCCGGCTTGGAGCGGCAGAACGAAGAGCCTGAACTTGCGGATTCAGGCTCTTCCTGTGCGCCTTCAGCATCGGCCACATGTGCACGAAAGTAGTACACGAACAGCCAGTTCCCCCTCCGCAACAGCCTCGAACTCCGCCGCCTGCGAAGAATCCTCTCACAATCGCTGTGACAATCATTCTTTGCACTGAGGCTTGACTTTCGGCCTTGCGCGATTATAATGGCGCTGGCTCCAGTTGAGATCGAGATCCGCGTAGCTGTGGAGGCATTTGTCTGTTCTCGCCGGGCCAAGCCAGTTGACTTGACGGATGGATTACTTTTCACGGAGACGACTATGAGCGGGACAATGCCAGATCTACCCGCGGAACATCCCCTTTTCGAAGAGTTGGAACAGCGTGTGCTGCTGTCTACCGGCGGAATGGCCGCGATGGCCGAGCAATTGTTCGCCGGCCTTGACACCACCGGCTCGATCGCACCGGCCTACCTTGCCCGCCAGCCGCTGCTGGGCGACGCCGACGCGGGCGTAACACCTTCAACGGCGGAGTCTGTCCCACTGATCAACATGGACGACTTCCGCGCCGACCAGCGCTTTGCCGGGATCGACGGCAGCGGCTTCGCCGTGGTCATCCTGGATACCGGGATCGACTTGGACCATCCCTTCTTCGGCCCGGACCTCGATTTCGACGGCATCGCCGATCGTATCGTCTACCAGTGGGACTTCGCCGACGGAGACGCCGACGCCAGCGACGTCGACGGCCACGGATCAAACGTCACCAGCATCGTTGCCGGATCGCCCGATCCGACCTGGCCGACCTATCCCGGCGGCATGGCCACCGGGGCCGACATCATCCACCTGAAGGTCTTCGAAGATACCGGCGCCGGGTACTTCTCCTACATCGAAAGCGCCTTGCAGTGGGTGGTCGCCAACACCGTGACGTACAACATCGTCAGCGTCAACATGTCCGTCAGCGACGGGGGGAAGTACACAACCCCGCAGACTCTTTACGGTCTCGACGATGAACTGGCGGCCTTGGGCGTCCTGGACGTCGTGGTCGCTTCCTCCTCAGGCAACAGCTTCTTCGGGAAAGGCAACAAGAACGGCAAGCCGGGCGTTGCGTACCCCTCGGCCGACCCCAACAGCCTGTCGATCGGGGCGGTGTACGACGCGAATTCCGGCGGCTGGTCATACGGCGGCGGCGCAATTGCCTATACCACCGGGCCGGATCGCATCACGCCGTTCAGTCAGCGGGACGACGTGCTGACAACGGTTATGGCCCCCGGCGCACCAATCTCGGGCGCGGACCAGAACGGCGGCATGGTCACATACCACGGCACGAGCCAGGCGTCTCCGCACGTAGCCGGCATCGCCGCCGTGGCGCAGCAGTTGGCCGTCCAGCAGATCGGCCGGCGACTGACCACAACTGAGTTCGACAACTTGCTGGCCAACACGGGCACGACCGTAAACGACGGCGACGACGAAAACGACAACGTCCCCAATACGGGCCTGGACTTCCCGCGCGTTGACATGCTCGCTCTGGGCAACGCCATACTGGCCATGTCGGGTAACCCCCCCACCGCCGCACCCGACATCTACAACGTCTACGAAGGCCAACTCCTCCAGATAGCCGCCCCGGGCGTCCTGGCCAACGACACCGATCCCGACAGCGACCCCCTGACGGCCGTGCTGGTCAACGGCCCGAGCCACGCCGATTCATTCAACCTCAACAGTAACGGCTCGTTTACCTATACCTCCGAGGCCGGCTACACCGGGTCCGACAGCTTCACGTACATGGCCAACGACGGCCCGTTCAACTCGAACGAAGCCACGGTGACAATTGCGGTCGATGAGGCCCCGGAGTTCGCCGACGGCATGATTCTGGGAACTGTGACGGCGCCGCAGATTACCGAGACGTCGGGGATCGTGGCCAGCCGCGACAACCAGAACGTGCTGTGGGTCCACAACGACTCGGGCGACACGGCCCGGGTGTTCGCCATCAACACTCTGGGGGCCTACCTGGGCGCTTTCTCGCTCTCGGGCGCCAGCGCCGTCGATTATGAGGACATCGCGATGGGTCCCGGGCCCGAGGCCGGCGTGGACTACCTGTATGTCGGCGACATCGGCGACAACAAGGGCGAGCGCAGCGACGTGAAGATCTACCGTGTCGGCGAGCCTGTCGTCAGCAGCACCGGCGGCGATCAGTCCGCAACGCTGGTCGGCGTTGACACCCTCACGCTTCAGTACCCCGACGGCGCGCGCGACGCCGAGACACTCCTGTCCGATCCGCTCACCGGCGACCTGTACATCATCACGAAGCGCGACTTCGGGAACCGCGTCTACCGCGCGCCGGCACCGGGCGCGGGCGACCAGGCGATCACGCTGGAGTACATGGGCAAGATGAGCTGGATGGGTGCGGTCGCGGGCGATATCTCAGTGACCGGCTTGGAGGTGCTCGTAAAGAGCTACGTGGGAATCACCCTGTACGAGCGACCCGTAGGCATGAATCTCTGGGATGCGCTGATTGGAACGGTAAACGCCACCAGCGTGCCCTACACTTCGGAGCTGCAGGGCGAGGCCGTCGGCTTCGACGCCGTCGGCAGCGGCTACTTCACTCTCGGCGAAGGCGCCGGCCAGCCCCTTTACTACTACCAGCGCGGCACGGAGGCAATTCTGGCCGTGGACAACGTGTCGGCGACGGTGACGGGCGATTGGCAGACCACCACGTACCGGCCGTACTACTACGGCGCTAACTACCTGCACGACAAGAACACCGGCAAGGGCAGCAAGAGCGTAACGTTCACGCCGACGCTTACGCAGGACGGCGAGTACGAGGTTTATCTGTGGTGGCCGGAGGCGGATATGTGGGCGACGAACGTGCCGGTGGACGTGATGCATGACGGCGGGACCAGCACGGTCAGCATGGACGAGTCGACAAACGGCGGCCAGTGGAACCTGGTCGGCGCGTACGACTTCACGGCCGGCACCGGCAGCATGACGGTCCGAACGGACGGAACAACGTCGCACGTGGCGGCCGACGCGGTGCGGTTCCTGCGCATCGGGAACATTGGGGCACTGGCGGTGACGGTGGATCCTTTGACTTCGATGGACACCACGCCCGAGCTGACGGGCACGGTCAGCGACCCGGCCGCAACGGTCCAGGTGACGGTGGACGGAAACACGTATTCGGCTGCGAACAACGGCAACGGTACCTGGACGCTGGCGGATAACACCATCAGCCCGGCGCTGGCGGTGGGAACCTACGACGTGGTGGCTGAGGCGGACACCGGCGGCGCGCCGGTCAGCGACGGCACTACGGATGAGCTGGAGATTGTGGCTGTGGCCACGGACGTGATCGTGGATAACGCGTCAGCCACGGTGACGGGCGATTGGCTGGCCGGCACGTACCGGCCGAACTACTACGACGCGGACTACCTGCACGACAAGAACGCCGATAAGGGCAGCAACAGCGTGACGTTTGCCCCGACGCTGGCGGTGGACGGCCGCTACGATGTGTATCTGTGGTGGCCGGAGGCGAGTATCTGGGCAACGAACGTTCCCGTGGACGTGATACATGACAGCGGCACGAGCACGGTCAGCGTGGACGAGTCGACAAACGGCGGCCAGTGGAACCTGGTCGGGACGTACAACTTCACAGCCGGCACGGGCAGCGTGATGATTCGCACCGCCGGAACGACGTCGCACGTGGCGGCGGACGCGGCCCGGTTCCTGCGCGTGGGGGACATTGCGCTGACGGTGACGGTGGATCCACTGACGACGACGGACACGACGCCTGAGCTGACGGGCACGGTTAGCGACCCGGCCGCGACGGTCCAGGTGACGGTGGACGGCAACCTATACTCGGCTGCGAACAACGGCGACGGCACCTGGACGCTCGCCGATGACACGATCAGCCCGGCGCTGGCGCTGGGGACCTACGACGTGGTGGCTGAGGCGGACACCGGCGGCGCGCCGGTCAGCGACGGCACGACGAATGAGCTGGAGATTGTAGCGGCGACGACGGACGTGATCATTGACAACGCCTCGGCGACGGTGACGGGCGATTGGCTGCCAGGCACGTACCGCCCGAACTACTACGGCGCGGACTACCTGCACGACAAGAACAGCGGCAAGGGCAGCAAGAGCGTGACGTTCACGCCGACGCTGTCGCAGGACGGGCAGTACGACGTGTACGTGTGGTGGCCGGAGGCACCCATCTGGGCGACGAACGTTCCGGTGGACGTGACGCACGACGGTGGCACGAGCACGGTCAGCGTGAACGAGTCGACAAACGGCGGCCAGTGGAACCTGATCGGGACATACAACTTCACGGCCGGCACCGGCAGCCTGACGATCCGGACGGTCGGGACCACGTCGCACGTAGCAGTCGACGCGGTGCGGTTCCTGCGCATCGGGGACATCTCGGCCGGCGACGTGATAGTGGACAATTCGTCCGCGACGGTAACGGGCGATTGGCTGCCAGGCACGTACCGGCCGAACTACTACGACGCGGACTACCTGCACGACAAGAACACCGACAAGGGCAACAAGAGCGTGACGTTTACGCCGACGCTGACTCAGGATGGCCAGTACAACGTGTATATGTGGTGGCCGGAGGCGCCCATCTGGGCGACGAACGTGCCGGTGGACGTCTCGCACGACGAGGGCACGAGCACGGTCAGCGTGGACGAGTCGACAAACGGCGGCCAGTGGAATCTGATCGGGACGTACAACTTCACGGCCGGCACGGGCAGCGTGACGGTTCGAACCGACGGGACCACGTCGCACGTGGCTGTCGACGCGGTGCGGTTCGCCCGCATCGGGGACATCGTGGCAGCCGAGGTGATCGTGGACAATATGTCGGCGACGGTGACGGGCAATTGGCTGGCCGGCACATTCCGTCCGGGCTACCACGGCACGGACTACCTCCACGACCAGAACGGCGACAAGGGCAACAAGAGCGTGACGTTTACTCCGACTCTGCCGCAGGACGGCCAGTACGAGGTGTACATGTGGTGGCCGGACGCGGACATCTGGGCGACGAACGTGCCGGTGGACGTGACGCACAATGGGGGCACAAGCACGCTCAGCGTGGATCAGTCGATAGACGGCGGCCAGTGGAATCTGCTTGGGACGTACAGCTTCACGGCCGGCACGGGCAGCGTGACGATCCGCACGGACGGCACGGTGCTGCACGTGGCGGCCGACGCGGTGCGGTTCCTGCGCGTGGGGGACCTCTAGGGCGACAGGGGACGCATTGAGGTCCTGGGGAAAGTCGCCGGCGCGCGAATATCCTGCACCCGTTCTCCACGAACTCACGATGTAAAAGGAAACCTGAAATGACAGCACGGACAAAGTGGACGGCAAGTGTGGTCGTTGTTGCGGTAATGGTTCTGGCGGTTTCGGTGCCGCCGGCCGTGGCCGGCAAGAGCCCCGTGAAGGTCTTTATCCTGGCCGGGCAGTCCAACATGGAGGGCCAGGGCGTGGTCGACCTCGACCACCAGAAGTACTACAACGGCGGCAAGGGCAATCTCGAGTACGTCATGCGGCATTCCCCCAAGGCGCATCTTTACAAGCACCTCAAGGACAAGGACGGCAAGTGGGTGGTGCGCGACGACGTGTGGATCTCGTTCAAGACGGGCGGCGCGGGGCTGAAGACCGGCGGCATCGGCATCGGCTACACGGGCTATGGCGGGAAGCACCACATCGGCCCGGAGCTTCAGTTCGGGCACGTTATCGGCGAGGCCCTCGACAACCAGGTGCTTCTGATCAAGACTGCCTGGGGCGGCAAGAGCCTGCAGAAGGACTTCCGCCCGCCAAGCTCCGGCGGCAAGGTCGGGCCGTACTACACCAAGATGCTCGCGGAGATCAGCGAGGCGCTGGCGGACATCAAGAAGCACTTTGACGATTACGACGGCAAGGGCTACGAGATTGCGGGCTTCGTCTGGCAGCAGGGCTGGAACGACATGTGCACCCCCTCGGCCATCCCCGAGTATGAGCAGAACCTCGCGAACCTGATCAAGGACGTGCGCAAAGAGCTGAAGTCGCCGAATCTGCCCGTGGTGATTGGCGAGCTCGGCAACGGCGGCCCGGACGCCAAGGGCAACATGGCCGCGTTCAGGAAGGCGCAGGCGGCCGCGGGCCAGCGGCCGGAATTCAAGGGTACGGTCAAGTTCGTCAAGACCGCCGAATTCGCCAGGCCCGCCAAGGAATCGCCCAACGTGGGTCACGGCCACCACTGGTTCGGCAATGCGGAGAGCTACTTCCTGATCGGCGACTCACTCGGCAAGGCGATGGTGGAACTGCTGAAAGCAGGTGCGTCCAAGGTGCAACCGGGCGCCGGCGGCGGTCAGGCGTTCTTCAACGGCAAGGACCTGAAGGACTGGACAACCAAGAAGCACGGCAAGACCAAGAGCCTTTGGTCGGTGGGCACACCCAAGCTCGATCCGAAGAACCCCCGCCGGCTCATCGTCGAGCCCGGCGGCAAGGCGATGGTCAACACGCCGGCCAGCCACGGCAAGAGCCTGGACATCTACAGCGGCCTCAAGCACGGCGACGGGATTATCGAACTGGAGCTGATGGTCCCCAAGGGCTCGAACTCCGGCGTCTACGTGCAGGGCGAGTACGAGGTGCAGGTCCTCGACAGCTACGGCAGGAAGAAGCTCGGCATGGGCGACATGGGCGCGATCTACGGCGCCAAGCCGCCCATGACCAACGCGTGCCGCAAGCCGGGCGAGTGGCAGAAGCTCGCGATCCACTTCCGCGCGCCGAAGTTCGACGGCCACGGAAAGAAAACCGCCAACGCACGCATCGTCAAGATGCTCCTCAACGGTGTCCAGATTCAGCAGAACATCGAGTTGAAGGGGCCCACCCCCGGCGGCGTCAACGGCAGGGAGAAGCCCGTCGGCCCGCTGATGTTCCAGGGCAACCACGGGCCGGTGGCATACCGCAACATCGTGATCAAACCGCTGACCAAGCCCGAGCAGTAGGCCGCGCGCATTGCTTGCATTTGGGCTGCGGGCCGATTATTCTTGCATTCCCGGTTCATGATGCGCGTTGCGCGCCCCAAAGGGAGAATTGCAGCCGCGTTGATCATCGGCCCACTTGTTGAGGGATGTCAACGGGCTTGAGCGGCCGCAAGGAGAGACGAAATGAAAAGTCGCCTTTTGCCGCGTAAGGGATTGGTGCTGCTTGTGCTGCTGGTGGTCGGTGCCTTTTGCAGGCCGGCGTGGGCGCTGCGGCTGGGCGATCGGGGAACCTGGAAAAAGACGACCAGGGTCGGGCCCGACGCCCAGGTTCCCGGATGGTATATCAACCTGGGCATTACCGGCTTGCGGGCCATGATCCCCGACGACGAACCGAAGATTCTCAAGGTCATGTACGTGTTCAAGGGCACGCCGGCCTACGGCAAGCTCAAGGTCGGCGACAAGATTATCAGCGCCAACGGCAAGGCCTTCGTCACGCCGCACAAGTTCGGCTACGGCGTGAGCAAGTTCGGCTATGAAGGCCCGATGATGGACTTCGGCAATGCGCTGGAGGAGAGCCAGGGCTGGAGGTGGCGCGGCGGGCTGGTACTCGACGTGATGCGCAACGGCCGCAAGACAAGGGTCTATCTGCACCTGACGACCAGGTACGGCCAGTACTCCAAAACCTATCCTTATAATTGCCGCAAGACCGATCGCATTCTGAGCGAGCTTTACCGCTACCTGATTCGCAAACAAAAGAGTAACGGCACGTGGCACGGCCGCCCGCACATCAACGCTTTTGCGACGCTGGCCCTGATGGGCAGCGGCGAACGCAAATACATGCCCGCCGTGAAAAGGGCCGTCCAGGCGATGGCCAAGTCCACGAGCAGCAGGATCAGCTTCGGTGGTCTGCCGTCGTGGCACTACGGCATGTGCGGGGCCGTACTGGCCGAGTACTACCTGCTTACCGGCGAGAAGTGGGTGTTGCGCGAACTGGAGGAGATCAACAAGTGGCTGGCCGCCGGCCAGTCGCCGAACGGGGGCTGGGGGCACAGGCCATGGAATTCCGAAGGCAAGGGCAACGGCTACGGCGCCATCGGCGTCATCACGATGCAGGGCAAGATGGCCTGGTCGCTGATGCAGCGCTGCGGCATCGAGGTCGATCCCAAACGGTACAAGGCCACGCACGATTTTGTCGTCAGGGGGACGAACAAGATCGGTTACGTCTGGTACAAGGACGGCGGGGCCGGGAATCCCAGGTACGCCGACATGGGACGGACGGGCGCGGCGGCCCTTGCCCACTACCTGAGCCTCACCGGCGGCAAGGCCTATCAGGATTACGCCAAGCGCGCCGCCCGGTGCATCGGGAACAATCCCAAGACCTTCCCCGACACACACGGCTCGCCAATTCTCGGCATGGGATGGACGGCCCTGGGGGCGGCGACCGATCCGGACAGCTTCCGCAAGCTGATGGATCACAACCGCTGGTGGTTCAGCCTGGCCCAATGCCCCGACGGCACGTTCTATTACCAGCCCAACCGCGACAACAACGCACAGGACTACGGCGCCGCGCCGCGTCTGGCGGCTACAGCGGCCACAGCGATGATCCTTTCAGTCAAGCACAAGAAGCTGCAGATGACCGGGGCCAAGCTCACCACCCGAAAGTAACCGCCGCAGGAATAGCCCTGGCCCCCGTCATGCGCCTGAGGCACTGCGGTGTGGTATGATGGGCGGGATGAGCAGGAGACTCACATCACTTGCGGCGGCGGTGCTGGCGGCGATTGCGGCCGGATCAGTCTGCTCGGCGGCCGGCAAGGAGGTTCCCCGGAACGTCAAGGAGCTGTGGGCCGACTTCGACGCCGACGCCCCGCTCGACGTGCAGGTCGTCCGCAAATGGGACGAGGGCGGCGGGCACTTCCAGCTCCTTCGGTACAGCGTCGGGACGTTCAAGGCCGCCCGCAAGACGCACAAGCCGCGTATGGCGGCGTACTACGGCCGGCCGAAAGGCAAGAAGGCCCTGCCCGGCATCGTGCACCTCCACGGCGGCGGACAGCGGGCGAATCTGGAGGTCGTCAAGTACTGGGTGAGCCTCGGCTACGCGGCGATCAGCATCAACTGGGGCGAGAAGGTCCTGGCCAAGCCCGACACGCCCAACACGGACTGGGACGGTCTGGCGGCCGGCTTTCTCGGCGGGAAGGAGCTCAGCAACCACAACGACCTGCGGCCGGGGACGGGTACATTCTCCGACCGGGTCCACCCCAAGAACAGCAGTTGGTACCTGTATGCCTGCGCCGCGCGGCGGGCACTGACGTTCCTGGCCAAGCAGCCTGAAGTCGACGGGGCCAAGCTGGGCGTGACCGGCCATTCGATGGGCGGCCGGCTGACCGTGCTCGTGGCGATCGATCCGCGCGTCAAGGCGGCGACGCCGTCGGTGGGCGGCAGCGGCTTTCTATACCGCGATTTCTGGGGCCTGCGCGGTTCGGCGCGGCATATGCTCGCCGAGGCGATGCCCAAGCTGTACGAAAAGACCATGAGCGCCCAGTCGTACTGGCCGCACATCCGCTGCCCGATCCTGTTCCTCGGCGCGACGAACGACTTCAACTCGCCGACCGAGAACGTCGTGAAGGGCATGAGCCTGCTGGGGCACGACAAGTCGCGTCTGGTTCTGGCCCCGCATCTGAACCACCGCTTCACGTCCGAAACGTTTGCCGCTCGCCCGCTGTGGTTCGAGGCCCACCTGAAGGGCAAGTTCGCCTTCCCGAAGACGCCCAATGCCCAGCTGGTCCTCAAGCAGGATGACGGCGTGCCGCTGCTGCGTGTCCGGCCGGATGCGTCCACGCCACACAAGGTCGTAAAGGTCGATATTTACTACGGTTACGATCGTGACCCCCGCGTCCGCTACTGGGCCGACGCCGTCGCCCGAAAGAAGCGCGACGCCTGGGAAGCCAAGTGCCCGGTGCTCGACCTGGGCGAACCGCTGCTGGCGTTCGCCAACGTGACGTACGAGATCGACCGCGACGTGCCGCTGCCGCGCGGCTACGCCCGCAAAACGCGGCGGTTGTGCATCAGCTCGACGTACTGCATGGCGTACCCGGACGACCTGGCCAAGGCTGGCGTGAAGGCAACCGCGCGCGCCAGCCGGCAGATCGACGATTTCGCCCGCGGCTGGCACGACTGGTACCGGTTGTCGGCGGGCAATCGCCATCACTGGCTCTTCGCCACGCGCAAGTGCGTGGACCCGCGATGGGCAGCCCCAAAGGGCGCGAAGCTGGCGTTCGACATCAAGACCACGGAGGCCGGCGCCGTCCTCGGCGTGGTGATCCACACCAACGAGTGGCGCGGCTACACCGGCGCCAAGCGCGACACGTTCGTCGCGCTCGTACCGCTGAGCAAAGCCGGCTGGAACGCCGTCGCCCTCGCCGTAAGCGACTTCAAGAACGCCGGCGGCAAGCCGCTCACCGACTGGCACGAGCAGACACAACTCGCCTTCCAACCCGCAAACCGCGCCCGCCCGGAGGACAAGAAACTGGGCCTGTGGAAAGGGGCCGTGGGCGAACTGCGGAACCTGCGCTGGCAAGGCGGCGAGTACGTCCCCCGCCCCAAGCCGTATCTGCCCAAGCCGAAGCGCTAGCCCTGTCACACGCAGGAGCGAGACCCGGACCGGCGGACAATTCAGTCAAGTGAGCCCGCGCCGTCGGCCGCTAGGAGCCGCAGGTCGGCGATGCCGACGCGGCGGAGGAGGCTGAAGGCCAGGTACCGGCTGTCGGGCGAGAAGGCCACGTGCCCTAAGCGGGTCATATAGGGGCGGGCCGGTGGGGTAAGGTGAAGGATCTTCCTGCCAGTGCGGCGATCCAGCACGACTAGGGGATAGTAGCCGACGACGAGGAACCGCCCGTCGGGGCTGAGGGCGCGGCAGGCGCTGTCGCTGCCCGGCAGAGTGAGAGCGACCGTCGCGAGCTTATCGCCGGTAGTGATATCCCAGAAGCCGTAGTCGTAGTGCCGTTGGTTGTAATGTTCAAATCGCTGCTGTGCGGCGACGATGTTGCCTGCGAAGACCGGCTGATTGATGCCGGGGATGGTGCGTTCGAGGCGCCCGGTGTCCAGATCGTAGATGTGGAGGATCTTGCCCCACGGCCAGACGAGCAGGCGGGTGTTCCCGGCGCAGATGGTTGAACGGTTGTCAGTCCGGAGCAGTTCCTTTCCGGTGGCAATGTTGTAGACGCGTACAATATCTACCCTGCTTGCGAGGGCTCTCATGGGCGAAGGTAGCGGCCTGGAAGCGGGACGCGATTCGGGAGCATGGCGGCCCGCCACGGGCGTGGGGCCCGCCTCAATCGGTCCCTTGTAGCCGCGGCCGCGCGACATGTAACGCCGTTCACGCAGGACAATCGTCTTGCCGGTAGCCGAGAAGCCGACGACGCGTACGTTCTGGAAAGCAGGCAAATCGCCGAGCAACCGGCCGTCGGCGACATTCCAGACGGCTACGTGTATGTCGCGCGGCCCTCTCACGGACGCGACGAGGCGCTTGCCGTCCGGCGAGAAGATAAGGTCGTAGACCACTCTGCCAGCCGGCAGGGCCAGCGTGCGGACCGGCGCGCGGGTTTGCAGGTCGTACAGCGTGATTTGGTAATCGCCGGTGGCCATAAGTCTCCCATCGCCCGAGAAGGCGCAGCGGCCGTGGTACTTGCCCACCCGCTCAATGATCGGCTTGTCGCCTGGGCCCGCCAGGTCCACGACCTTCACCTTCAATCCCTTGCCGATAATGGCCACCGGCCCGGTCGGATGAAACGCCGCCAGACGCAGGTCCCCGGGTTCAGACCGCCAGGTGACCGCGCCGGTTGCCGGGTCGATTCGCATCAGCGTGTGAGGGAAGGGGCCGACTTTGGGTTTGCTGCCCCAGGCCCAGACGACCAGCCCGCGACCATCGGCCAGGAAGCCGGGCATGCCGCCGACGTTTCCGGGGGTCTCGCATTCGACGATCGCGCCGGGCGGCAGTTGCGGCGGATAGGTCACGGTCCACGTCGCCGTGCAGCCCATGGGGCCCAACACAAGCGCCGCGCCGCCTGCCAGCGCCGCCACGACTGCACCTGCTGCGATGATTCGACGGGATACTTTCGCCATGTGCGGGTCTGTCCCTAAGCTACCCCTTCTGACGCTTGCGCCCGCTGTGTGTTCCCGGAAACTGACATTCACCATGTGACTGTCGGCCCGGCGTTTGTCTTTGACACGGCGGGCGGTTCGGCTACCATTGGCCGCACCGGTGGGTGTTCCAACGTCCCACAGCAATGAAAGGAGCCGAAACATGTTTGCCTACGCATCGAAAACTCTTCTTGTGCTGGTCGGTTTGTCACTGGTGATAAGCATGGCCGCCGCCCCCGCCCACGCCGCGCAGGCCGGCAAGGGCCCCGTCAAGGTCTTCCTCCTCGTGGGCCAATCCAACATGGAAGGCAAGGGCAGCGTCAAGTTCCTCAAGGATCTCGCGACCGCCGCGGCCACCAAGGCCAAGTACGGGCATCTGGTCGACAAGGACGGCAACTGGGTCACTCGGGACGACGTGTGGATCTGGTACATGGGCAAGAAGGGCGGGCTGTCGGTGGGTTACGCGTCGCGCGAGCGGTTCGGCGTGGAGCTTCAGTTCGGGCACGTCGTGGGTTCGGCGCTGGACAACCAGGTGCTGCTGCTGAAGGTCGCATGGGGCGGCAGGAGCCTGACCAAGAACTTCCGCCCGCCGAGCTCCGGCGGCGAGGTCGGCGACAGCTACACGGCGATGCTCAAGCACATCCGCGAGGTGCTCGACGACCTCAAGGCCCAGTTCCCCGACTACGACGGCAAGGGCTACGAGATCGCCGGCTTCGTCTGGTTCCAGGGCTGGAACGACCGCATCAACCAGAAGGCCAACGACGAGTACGAAAAGAACCTCGCCAACTTCATCCGCGACGTCCGCAAGGAGCTGAAGGTCAAGGACATGCCGTTCATCATCGGCGAGACCGGCCAGGGCGGCGTCAACGAGAAGCACCCGCGCGCCGTCTCGCTGATGCGCCACCAGGCCGCCGTGGCCAAGCTGGACGAATTCAAGGGCAACGTCGGCTTCGTCGAGACCAAGTGCTTCTTCGAGAACGACCCCAAGTGCGACGGCGGGTACCACTTCTTCGGCAACCCGCAGAACTTCTTCAACATCGGCAACGCGATGGGCAAGGCAATGCTGGGCCTGCTCAAGGCAGGTGCGTCTGAGGCCAAGCCCGCCGCCGCAAAGGACATCCCGCCCAAGGTGCATCCGGATGTGAGCAAGTGGGACGACCTGCTGAAAGCGGACCTGTCCAACGCGACGTACCCCAAAGGCATCTGGTCGTTCGAGAAGGGGATTCTGACGGCGACCAAGGACATCAATCTGTGGACGAAGAAGCAGTACGACAACTTCATCGTGGACGTCGAGTTCAAGACCGCGCCCGGCACCAACAGCGGCGTGATCGTCTATTGCAGCAATACCGGCAAGTGGATCCCCAACTCCGTGGAGATCCAGATCGCCGATGACCACCACCCCAAGTGGGGCAAGGCCGACAAGACGTGGCAGTGTGCAGCCATCTTCGGGCACCTCGCAGCCAGCGAGCGAATGGTCAAGAAACCCGGCCAGTGGAACCGCTTCACGATCACGTGCGTGGACCACATGATCTACGTGATGCTGAACCAGATGACGGTTACGATCATGGACATGCGGAAGTGGACGTCGGCCAAGACCAACCCCGACGGCAGCAAGATCCCGCCGTGGCTGAGCATACCCAAGGCCAAGCTGGCGACCAAGGGCCACATCGGCTTCCAGGGCAAGCACGGCGGCGTGCCGATCTACTTCCGCAACATCAAGATCAAAGAGCTCAAGGCAAAATAGCCCCGCGCTTTCTTGGTGGCCCCGGATTACCGCAGCAGTGGGAGACCGAAGATGAACTGCCATAAGTGCGAGAAGGAAATGACCAACTGCCTGGTGCATATGGGCGAACAGAGTATCGCGTACGACGTTTGTGAGGAATGCGGGTCTCTGTGGCTCGATCCGGGGGAGCTGGACAAGATGGCGTTCCAGGTGGAAGGAAGCATCGAATACTCATCGCGCGATGCCGATCCTGATGCCGTCTGCCAGCCCAAGCCGTGTCCCCGATGCGACGGAAGGAGCTTGGAGGCGGTGAAGTTCCTCCGCTACAGCGACATCCTCCTCGACCGATGCCCAAACTGCGGCGGGTTCCTGGTCGACGGCGGTGAGCTGGTCCAGATCGACGAGGAACTCCAGAAGATCATGCCTGTCGCCGGTCAAGGGTTCTCCAGATTCGTGACCGATGCTCATCTTCCGTACTGGCGGAAGCGAATCAGGAAACAACCCAGCAGCAAGACGGACTTCAAGGTGCCGGTCCCACCGCTGCCGGGGGCGGAGCTTGTCTCAGAGACCGAATTGTCCTGCCCCGCATGCGAGGGCAAGCTGAGCCGCTATTCCGCATTCGGCATAGAGATCGAAGGCTGCCCGAAATGCTTCGGAGCATTCTTCAACCAGGGGGAACTGAGGAAGCTCAAGGACAAATTCCATCAAGCCTTGTGGCACAACCTGCGATGGATGGACGACGAAGTTGAAGCGATTGAGAAGACCAGCAGTATCGTCTCGGATCGGCACTGCCCGGCCTGCCCCGACGAAAGGCTGATGGCCACAAACTTCGGCGCTTCGGGCGTGCTCGTGGATTGCTGCCCAGCGTGTCATGGCGTCTGGCTGGACGAGGATGAGTTTCGCCGGATTGTCTACTGTCTATGCAAAAAACTGAATGAGTATTCATCCACGGAAATGCTGGCGAAGGCCTGGGAGGAGACAAAAGAGATGTTCACCGGCCCGGAAGGCATAATCTCGGAGACCCGCGATGCCGTGGCCGCAGTTAGCGCCTTGATGAACATCCTGATCTTTAGCCACCCCCGATTGCACGAGCTCGTCACTCGAACGGCCAACATGGGAAGGGCCGCAGGTTTGGGGTAGCTTGTCTCCTCCGCTGGGCTCATCATTTTTGTAGATCGAAATACGCCCGGCGGCGACGAGGCCGCACGCAAAATGTCTGGTGAACGGAAAGGGATATCGATGCGTCAAGACCCGAAACTGAAGGACATGATGACGGCGTTTGCGGCCTTGAGCGTGGTCGCGATGGCGGTCTGCAGCATTGCGGCAAACGAGGCCCGCGGGGAAGTCGATAAAGCCCCGAAGCGTGACAGGTACCTTGTTCTCGATTCGCGAATCATCGAATCGAAGGAGAACCTGCAACTGACCGTCGGCGTCGTGCAGAAAGATAAGAACAACCCACTCTTCAAAGAAGACAAGCCGTGGGAACCCCGTTTCGACAATCCATACTGCAGCGTCATATATGACCAGGAAGAGAAGATCTACAAGTGCTGGTACAGCATATTCACCAGGTCCGGCGGCAGGGGTGATTTCCCCGGCGAGGGCCTGGCGTCCGATAAACGCGCCTGGGTAAACTGGCGCGAAGGCCGACGCGGGTTCGGCGTCTGCTACGCAACATCGAAAGACGGTATCAAGTGGACCAAGCCCGAGCTCGGCATGATCGACTTCAACGGCAGCAAGAAAAACAACATCGTCATCAACTACACCCATGGCGTAGCCGTAATGAAGGACCCGCACGATCCCGATCCGAAAAAACGCTACAAGGCCATTCACCCCGAGAGCCGCAACAGCGCCGTATGGTTCTCCGCCGACGGCATCCGCTGGGGCAAAAAGCTCAATGCCGGGACGATTGACCGCGGCGACACGAACCAGGCCGTATGGTGGGATACCTCTCTTAAGAAGTACGTGCTTATCACGCGTCGCTGGGGCGGCGCCAAAACCACCGGCCGTTACGGCCGCGGCGGGCACCGCCAGAAGGTCAGGAGCGTATCGACCGATTTCCTCAAGTGGTCCAAATCCGAGCTTGTCATCGAGGGCCTCGACCTCCGCATGCAGATCCACGACATGCTCGTAGCCCCCCACGCCGGCGTATACATCGGCCTGGTCGGCCTGTTTGACATCGAGGCAAGCAGGCAGTGGTGCGAGCTGGCCTGGAGCCCCGACAGCATAAAGTGGCACAGAATCCAGCCGGGCCAACCCCTCATCGCCAACAGCCGCCGAATGGGCGATTACGATTGGGGCTGCATCTTCGCTTCCAAGCCGATCATCAGAAAGAACGAAATCCTCCTTTACTACGGCGCAAACGACGGGCGCTTCATGGCCTGGCGTAACGGTTTCTTCTGCCTGGCCCGCCTGCGGGCGGATGGTTTCGCAGGCTACGAACAGATCGCAGGCGGAAGCAACAAAACCGGCTCACTGACAACCAAACCCATCTCAGCCGTAACCGCCACACTATGCATATCCGCCGACATAGCCCCCTCCGGCTACGTAAAGACCACGATCCTGGACAAAGACAACAAGAAGCTGGCCGAAGGCAAGCTGATAACAAAGACCGTCACAGACGCCCCGATACAGTGGAAGGATGGATTCTCGTTCAAGAAGCTCAAGGGCAAGGAGATCCGGTTGAAATTCGAGCTGAGAGAATCGAAGCTCTACTCGTTCAGTTTCCATAAGTAACCGCCGAAAGGCCGGAGGCGACGCCAAGCAGCGCCCCTCACCCTATACCTTATTATATGATGATGGAGAGGAGCCAATGTTCCTGAAGATGAAACGGCCTCATCGATATTTGCTCGTCCTGGCAGCCGTCTTCCTTATCAGCCCGCAATGCCTCCTGGCCAGCGTCGGGAAGCAGATCCGCCCGGCTGATACGCTGCCAAAGACAACACCCTGGGACTTGAAAGCCCTCAGCAAGCCTCCCGAGTTCAAATGGAGCGAGGGGAAGCAAGTCCGATCGTTGTACTATAAGGGTGAGCCATACAAGGGCAAGGGCACTCGCGTGTTCGCGTATTATGCTACTCCGGGCACGCTGGCGGGGGATGCGGCCAAGGATAAGAACCTGCCCGCGGTGGTGCTCGTTCACGGCGGGGGAGGCACGGCGTTCGACCAGTGGGCCAAGCTATGGGCCAAACGCGGATATGCGGCCATCGCCATGGACCTGGCCGGTTGTGGCCCGAAGAGAAAACGCCTGACTGACGGCGGCCCGGGCCAGGGCGATAACATCAAGTTCGCCGCGATGGGTCAGCCGGTCACGGACCAGTGGACTTATCATGCGGTGGCGAACGCTCTTCTCGCCCATTCACTGATTCGCTCTTTTCCCGAAGTGGACGTTAAGCGGACGGCGGTGACGGGCATAAGTTGGGGCGGCTACTTAACCTGTATTATCGCGGGTCTGGATAACCGGTTCAAGGCGGCGGTGCCTGTCTACGGCTGCGGGTTTCTGCACGAGAACAGTCATTGGCTGAATCAGTTCAAGAAGATGTCGGCCGAGCACAAGGCAAAGTGGGTCCGGCTCTGGGATCCCTCAATGTATGTCGGTTCCGCGGCCATGCCGATGCTGTTCGTCAATGGCGGAAAGGACTTCGCCTATCCTCCGGACAGTCACGCCAAGACCTACGCTCTTGTGAAGTCCGACAAGAACATTCGATTTTCGCCGGAGCTGAGACATGGCCACATCTTCGACCGTCCCAAAGCGATCGAGGTCTATATCGGTCATTACCTCAAGGGAGGAGTGCCGCTTGCTCGGATCGGAACTCCGGATATTGGCAAGAAGCAGGTGACCGCAAACGTTGACACCAAGACGAAGTTGGTCGCAGCGGAACTCCATTACACGTCGGACAAGCTTCCCGGCAACAACCGCACTCGCAAGTGGGTCAAGATGCCGGCAACGATTGAGCAGAATCGTATTACCGCGGAGCGCCCCCCGAAAGACGCCGTGATCTGGTTTCTTACCGTAACGGATGAGCGCAAGACGACGGTCTCGAGCAAGCTCATGTTCCCTGATGGGTGAACACCTGAACTGCGACGAGGCGTTCGACAAGGATGACAACGGCAAGATGGTCATCCAGCCGGAAGAATAGGCCAAGAAGATGTCCCGACGGCACAGGATCCAACCGGGGTATTGGGCTTTGGTTGTTTGCATGGCGCTGCCGGCCCTTGCCGGCGCGGCGGCCCCGGCGTCGAAGCCCGCGACCCAACCCACCGAAAAACCGGCAGTCCGGTTCGTTGATGCCACGGAGCGGCTGGGCCTGAAAGGCCTGGGCGGCGGCAAGGTCGCGTGGGGCGACTACGACGGCGACGGCTGGGTGGATCTCTACGTGCCCGGGCAACTGTGGCGGAACGTGGGCGGCAAACGGTTTGTGCGCGTGGACAAGGTTCGCATCAGCGGCGCGGGCTTCTGGGGAGACTTCGACAACGACGGACGGGCGGATCTGTTCTGCTGGTCCGGCGGGCCAAAGCTCTACCGCAACCTGGCCTCCGGCGGCTTCGGGGATGTCAGCAGCCGCCTGCCTAAGGTGCCGATGAAAGACTCTCGCGGGGCCGTCTGGGGCGACTTCGACGGTGACGGCTTTCTGGATCTCTACATCGGCGGCTACGAGCGCCCGAGCTACCAGGTCGATGCCCTCCTTCGCAACGACGGCAAGGGGGGATTCGAGCTCGCGTGGAAGACGCCGAAGCCGCTGCCGGCCCGCGGCGTAACCGCGGCAGACTACGACGAAGACGGCGATCTGGACATCTACGTCTCCAACTACCGATTGGCGCCCAACCTCCTGCTGCAGAATGACGGGTCGGGCAAGTTCACGGACGTCGCGGGCAAGGCCGGGGTAGCCGGCGATGGAAAGCTGGGCGCCTGGGGCCACACGATCGGGTCGGCCTGGGGCGATCTGGACGACGACGGGCATCTGGATCTGTTCGTGGGCAACTTCTCCCACCGCCCAGCCTACCAGGACCGCCCCAAGTTCTACCGCAACCTCGGGCCAAAGTCGCCGGTCCGGTTCGCCGACCAGAGCAAGCGTGCGGGCCTGGCCTGGCAGGAATCCTTCGCCTCGCCCGCCCTGGGCGATTTCGACAACGACGGCGATCTCGATCTGCTGTTCACAACCGTCTACCCCCGCGATCACTGCGTGTTGTATCGTAACGACGGCGGCTGGACCTTCACCGACGTGACGCGGCAAGTGGGACTGAGCGGCAAGGGAACCTACCAGGCCGCCTGGGCCGACTTCGATCGGGACGGGGACCTCGATCTGGTGATGGGCGGACGGTTGTTCCTCAACGAATTGAAGCCGGGCCGCTGGCTGAGCGTCCGCCTGGTCGGTGACGGGAAAACCGTGAGCCGCAGCGCCTTTGGGGCCCAGGCGCGGATTCGCCTGCCAAAGCGCGTGCTGACCCGCCAGGTGGAGGGCGCAACAGGAGAGGGCAACCAGAACGAGCCGACGCTCCACTTCGCCCTGCCCAATCACACCGGCCCCGTAACGGTGCGGATCCGCTGGCCGGGCGGGGCAAGACAGACTCTCACTACCGCCCCGGATCGCCTGGTCGTGGTCCCGTTCCGCCCGACCGCGCCCGCGAAGGACTAGCCCACGGTCTCTTCTTGCTGCCCTTGACATAGCCGGGCGCGGCGTGGGATAGTGGCCGCGCGGGCGGATGAAACGGACCTTTTTGCTGGGAGATACGGCAATGACACTTAACAGGCGCGAGTTGATGAAGGGGATCGGGGTTTCGGCGGCGGTGGCGATGATGCCGCGGGCCCTCTGGGCCGGGGACGCCTCCGGCGACTGGCCCAAGAAGCCGAACGTGATTATCGTCATCACCGACGACCAGGGCTACGGCGAGGTGGCCTGCCACGGCAATAAGGTCATCAAGACGCCGAGCCTCGACAAGCTGCACGCCGAGTCTGTTCGCTTGACGGCCTTTCACGTCAGCCCCACGTGTGCGCCGACGCGGACCAGCCTGATGACCGGGCGCCACGAGTTCCGCTCGGGCGTTACCCACACCATCAACGAGCGCGAGCGGATGGGCCTCAAGTCACCGACCATGCCGCAGATGCTCAAGGACGCAGGCTACACCACGGGCATCTTCGGCAAGTGGCACCTCGGCGACCAGGAGCCGTACCAGCCTCAGAATCGCGGGTTCGACGAGGTGTTCATTCACGGCGCGGGCGGGATCGGGCAGAGCTACCGGGGCAGTTGCGGGGACGCCCCGGGCAACAAGTACTTCGACCCCGCCATCCGGCACAACGGCTCGTTCGTCAAGACCAAGGGCTTCTGCACGGACATCTTCTTCACGCAGGCCCTGCGGTGGATCAAGGCCGTTAAAACCAAGGGCGAAAAGCCCTTCTTCGCATACATCACCACCAACGCCCCACACGGGCCGCTGATCTGCCCGGAAAAGTACAAGAAGCCATACATCGATGCGGGGCTTTCCGGCGGGCATGCGGCGTTCTACGGTATGATTACGAACATCGACGAGAATGTGGGGATTCTGCTGGCCAAGCTGGACCAGTGGAAGATCGCCGAGAATACGCTGGTGATCTTCATGACGGACAACGGGTCGGCGCAGGCCGGCGGCGTGCGGCGGCGAGGGCGCACAGGGGGCAAGGCCCGGCCCGCCAAGGGGACGAAGGGGCTGTTCAACGCGGGCATGAAGGGCAAGAAGGGCTCGGCCAACGAGGGCGGCACGCGCGTGCCGTGCTTCGTTCGCCTCAAGGGCAAGACACCCCGGGGCGTGGACGTCGGGGCACTTACCGCCCACATCGACATCTTCCCGACGCTGGCGGCGATCTGTGGCGGCAAGCTGCCCACAACCGTCAAGCTCGACGGGCGGAGCTTCGCGCCGCTGCTGAAGAATCCCAAGGCCCCGTGGGCCGACCGGTTCATCTTCGTCCACCGCGGCAGGTGGCCCAAGGGCAAGGCGGCCGGCTCGAAGTACGGCCCCTGTGCCGTCCGCACGCAGAGGTTCCGCCTGGTCGGCAACAGAGAACTGTATGACATCGCCAACGATCCCGGCGAGACGACCAATGTCATCGGCAAGCATCCGGACCAGGTGGCCAAAATGCGCAAGGCCTACGACCAGTGGTGGTCCGAGGTCCTGCCTGCGATGGTCAACGAGGACGCGCCCGTACCGAAGGAAAACCCCTTCAAGGTCCTCTACCGCAAACAGGCCGCGTCGGACAAGGGCATCCCCGCCTGGCCCGTCAAGCCCGCCGCCGCTGACGTCTAGACCCACCCGGAGCACACAGTGACAGGAGTTATCAAGAATGACAGCACTTAATCGCAGACAGTTCATGACCAGTACGGTTGCGGGGGCCGTAGCCATGTCGCTGCCGCTTCGGGCGACTGCCAAAGAGGCGGCCGATCGCAAACCCAATATCATCTTCATCATGGTCGACGACATGGGCTATCACGATCTGGGCTGCTTCGGGAGCAAGACGATCAAGACGCCGCGCATCGACCGGATGTGCCGCGAGGGCGTGAAGTTCACGGACTGCTACTCGGGCGACACGGTGTGCGCCCCGGCCCGCAGCACGCTCATGACGGGCCTTCACAAGGGGCACACGCCCGTCAGGGGCAACAGCGGCGGGATTCCGCTCTTGCCTGAGGACGTCACCGTCGCCGAAGTGCTCAAGAAGGGCGGCTACGCCACCGGCGGGTTCGGCAAGTGGGGCTTGGGCAACCAGGGCAAGGACGGTGCGGCCGAGAAACAAGGCTTCGACCTCTTCTTCGGCTACTACAACCAGTGGCACGCTCACACGTACTACACGCATCTTTTCAGGAACAGCGTGAAGGTCGAGCTGAACGGGCGCTACACGCACCATGCGATCTACGATGAAACCATCAAGTTCATCAAGGCCAACAAGGACCGCCCGTTCTTCTGCTACTGCCCGTGGACGCCCCCGCACGCGGCGTATCAGATTCCCGAAGATGAACCCGCCTGGGCGCTCTACAAGGACAAGCCCTGGAAGAAGGACGCAAAGGTCGCCGCGGCGATGGATTCCATGATGGACCGGCAGGTAGGCGAGATAATCGACCTGCTGAAGAAGCTGGGCATCGATGACAACACGATCGTCTTCTTCACGTCCGACAACGGCGCCGCAAAGCGCTTCGACGGGGTCCACAACTCGTGCGGCAAGATGAAGGGCCAAAAGCGTTCGATGAACGAGGGCGGCATCCGCGTGCCCATGGTCGTGCGCTGGCCCGGGAAGATCAAGGCCGGCACCGTCAGCGATCTGCCGTGGTACTTCCCGGACGTCATGCCGACGCTGGCCGAACTGGCGGGCGTCTCGGGCGAGGTGCCCAAGGACATCGACGGCATCTCGATCGTTCCGACATTGCTCGGTAAGGGCAAGCAGAAGAAACACGAATACCTCTTCTGGATGGCGGGCTCACGCGCCGTGCGCATGGGCAAGTGGAAAGCGATCGGCCAGCGCGGAAAGGTCAGGCTGTACGACCTCGAGAAGGACATCAGCGAGAAAACCGACCTTGCCGCGAAGCATCCCGATATCGCCAAAAAGATGGGCGAGATCATGGACAAGGCCGTCACACCACCCCGCAGCCAGAAGGACGACGGCAAGTACACCGGCCGAGGGAAGCGAAAGTAGGCGACTGCCTGCTTACGAGCGGCGGATGTGACGACGCACTTGGAGCGGTCCGTCCACTTACCCCCGACCGCGCCCACGAAAGGATCGTGTCATGAGCAAGCGAACGTTGGCGACAGTGTGCGTACTGATGGTGCTGGGGGTCTGCTCGGCCGCACCGGCGGCTGAACTGCTCGTTGGTGCAGCCAGTGTCGATATCACGCCCAAGCAGCCCGTAGCCCTGTCGGGGCAGTTCCACCTGCGGATCGCCCGGAAGATCGAGACGCCCATCACGGCGAATGTGGTGGCGCTGGAGTCCCGCGACGGCGGCCGGTCGCTGGACGCGGCCGTCATGGTCTCGTGTGACTTGGTCTACATCACCGACGAGGTTCTGCGTCTGGTCCGCGAGGCCGTTGCGAAGCGTGCGGCGGACCTGGACACGCGGAAGATTTTCCTGAACGGCACGCACACTCACACGGCGCCGATCACTCTGCCGGGCAAGTACGCGGTCCCCGCCAAGGGCGTGATGCAGGCCGAGCAGTACCGGGCGCTGCTGGTTGGCCGGGTCGCCGAGGCCGTCGCCCGCGCCTGGAAGGGCCGCAAACCCGGCAGCATGACGTGGGGCCTGGGCCATGCCACCGTGGCGTACAATCGCCGCGCCGTGTACGCGAACGGCTCGGCGCGGATGTACGGAGCGACCAACACACCCCAGTTCCGCGGGCTGGAAGGCTACGAGGACCATGACGTGGGCACGCTGCTTTTCTGGAACGCCTCCGGCAAGCTGATTGCCATGGCGGTCAACGTGTCCTGCCCGGCGCAGGAGCTCGAGTCTCGCGGGGCCGTCAACGCCGACTTCTGGCACCCGGTGCGGGAGGCCCTGCGGAAGCGGTACGGCAAGGACCTGTGCGTATTGGGCTGGATCGGGGCGGCCGGAGATCAGTCGCCGCACCTGATGTACCGCAAGGCCGCGGATGAGCGCATGCGCCGGCTGCGCGGGCTGACTCGCACCGGGGAAATCGCGCGGCGGATCGTACGCGCGGTGGACGAGACGTACGAGGCGGTCAAGGACGATCGGCATGGTGACGCGGCCCTGATCCACAAGGTCCAGACAATCCGTCTGCCGATGCGCCTGGTGAAGAAGTCCCAGTACGACCAGGCCCGTGCGGCGGTCGAGAAGGCCAAGGCCCAGATCGCGAAGGACCCCAAGGCGGCCGACCGGGCGCACCGGCGAATGAAATGGTACGAGGTGACCGTCCAACGGTTCGAGAGGCAGAAGACCGACCCGAAGCCGACCTACGAGACGGAACTGCACGTCGTGCGGATCGGCGGGGCCGTGGTCTGCACGAACCCGTTCGAGCTGTTCACCGAGTACGGCATTCGCATCAAGGCCCGCAGCAAGGCCGTCCAGACGTTCGTGGTGCAACTGGTCGGGCCGGGGACATACGTGCCAACGGAACGGGCCGTGGCGGGCGGGCACTACAGCGCGATCGTCCACAGCAGCCTGGTCGGCCCCAAGGGCGGGCAAGTGCTCGTCGACCGAACGGTTGGACTGATCGATGCTCTGTGGCGAAAATCGAAGTAAGCGCAAAAAGGGGTCAGGAGCCTTTTTTCTGGATGAGCCGGCGGATGTTTTGCTCTTCGACGGCCTGCATGGCCCTGCGCTTGTTCTCGAAGTGATCGTACCTTTTCTTCTCAGCCTCCGACCAAGCGTTGGCCTCACGGTAGTCGCCGCAATACGGCACGAGCAGGTCGATCCAGCAGGCGATCTTGTCTAGCTCCTCGCGGGAGAGCTTCGTCTTGTTGTGGCCTTTTTCGAGCATGGCCATCAGCTTGCTCTTAGCCGCCCCGGCGTGGTACGGCCGCAGCATCGGCGGCGCCGACTGCGCGCTGATCCAGTTGACCAGGGGGCCACTCTTGCCGCGTTTGGTCAGGGCCAGATACGCCTCGCTCCAGGTCCGCTTGGCGCCCTTGTCGACCTTGCCCTTGCCCAGGAGGCTGAAAGGTTTTTTCTCCTGCGTCTGCCCGGTGTGGCACTTGATGCAGTGGCGATTCAGTATCGGCTGGATCTCCTTCGGGAAGCTGAATCCCCTCGGCGGCCCGTAGAACGGCGTGAGCTTCCGCGGGCCTCTTCGCATGGCCAGCGTTGCCGAGGCCACCGGCGGGGCATGGTTCTTGTCCTCGTGGCAGCCGACGCATGAGAACGTCTCGCCCGGCTGAAGCGTCGACCAGCTCCGCATCGTCTGAATCACGTGGTTCTTCGCGTCGAGCACCTGGAAATATACGGGCGTGCGCGCGGGCACCTCAAAGCAGGCCGACCCGTCCGCCTCGATCTCGGCCGTGCCCAGCACCCGCTTGACGTCCCACGAACCGTTGTCGATCGAGACCGGGCTGCTCACGGTCGCCTTGCCGCCCGGTCCACTGTTGCGGTTCCTGCCGATACCGGCCGCCCTGAACTCCAGGGCGACCACGCGGATCTTCCTGGCCGTTCCGCGCGGGATACCCTTCAGGCCCGCCCCGATGTAGACGTCCTGCAGATAGTAGACGCCGGTATCCTGCCGGTAGTCCACGACGCTTGGGCGGACGTGCGGTCGCCGGCGCGGCCGCAGCGGAACCGCCTGGCTGCACGGGAGTCGCGGGTCGGCGGCGAGCAGCTCGCGCCGCCCGTCGATGGTCATGAAGTAGATCGCGAAGACGGGCTTGGCCCAGCCGCGCGGCGCGTAGGTGACCAGGAACTCGGTTTCGCTCAGCGGGTAGGGGTACTGGAACAGCCCGCCCTTCTGCCCGTAGTGGTCCTGGCGGAGCGGCTGGGTCCGCCGCACCGGCGCGATAAGCTGCACGCCGCTATCTTCCTGGCGGCCCTTCCGCAGATCGATAATCGCCAGCTTGCCCGCCTGCTTCGTGTGGTGACCCGGCAGGACCGCAACGAGCTTAGTCGAGCCGGGTATCCCCCGGGCGAACTGAATCGTCGTCGGAAACCACGAGTTGTTCCCGTAGTACTCCGTCTGGGCCGTGCCGTCAGGGTTCATCTGGAACAGCGGCTGGGGGAACATCTGTCCGCGGTCGTTGTAGTCCCACCTCGTGTAGATGATCCGTCCGTCGGGCGTGACGGACGGTGAGGTGGTGTGCACCTGGTCGAAGCCCACCCGCCGCATGTACTTTCCGTCATCATCGCATATATAAAGGTTACTGACTTCCGTGAAGTTGCAGTCCACGGTCTGTACGCAGCGGGTGGAGTTGAAGATGATGCCCCCGCCGGGCAGGTACTTTCCCTCGTAGTCGGCGAATCCGAGCCCCTCGGTCAGTTGGCGGATCGTGCCCGTGGCGACCTCCATCTCGTAGAGGTGATAGTCATCCTTGAGCCTCGACTTCTTCCAGGCGAAGAGTATCCGCCGCCCGTCGTACGACACGTCCGGGTCGCGGATCATGCCCTTGGGATCGGCCAGCAGCGTGCGAACCTTGCCGTACGGGCCATCCATCTCAAGGATGCAGAGCGACGAGTCCGGCTTGAAGTTCCGCTGGCTTTGCGCGTCGGACAGGCCCTCGGTGTAGAAGACGTTGGAGCTGGGGAACGTGTGATGCTTCGTGAACACGATCCGCCTGAAGCCCGCAAGCAGCGGCGCCAGACGCCGCGCGCGGCGGGCCTCGCACGCCCGGACGTAAAGTGCACGCCACCGACCGTCGCTGCCGCCCGCGCCGGACCGGCCCAGCGCAGCCAGCTCGGTCCGAAGCGATCCAGCCCCGCGGCCGAGCTCGGCTAGAACCTTGCCCACCACCCGCATCTCCAGGTCCGCCGACGTGTCGCTGCGGAAGCACTTGGCCGCATCGGCGCCGGCGTCCTGGCTCAGCCAGTCGTCGAAGATATCCTTCCTTGGCGCGGCCTCTTGCAGGGGCGCCGCGCCCGCAGCCGCCCAGGCCGCGGCCAACACCGCAACAACAACCAGGTTTCTTCGTCCGAGGGACCTCATGCCGTATTCCACCTGCGATTATCCCGGGAAAGGTGCCCCCGCCGCAAGGGCCCACACGGCGGCGCGTTGCTCGTGCCGCACACGGCCGCTACAATAACGCCGGACAGCTCGCCACCGCATAACATAAAAGGAACAGGAATCATGACGAAGAAACGAACCACCGTTGGCCGCCTGTGGATCGCGGCAAGCATCGTGCTGCTCTCGAACGCGTTTGCCGTGTCGGCCGAACCCGCCGCTGCGAAAAAGGCGCGATTGTTCATCCTCTCTGGGCAGTCGAACATGGCCGGCCTGAACCAGAACATCTCGTTCGTCCCGGCCGTCAAGAAGGCGTTTCCCGACGATGAGATCATCGTGGTCAAGTCGGCCCAGGGCGGCCAACCGATACGCCGCTGGTACAAAAAGTGGAAGGCGCCGCAAGGCTCGACCGTCAAGGCAGGCAAGGCCGACCTCTACGACAAGCTAATATCGCAGGTGAACAAGCAGGTCGCCGGCAAGGGGTTCGACAAGTTCGCATCGGTGAGCTTCGTGTGGATGCAGGGCGAGAGAGACGCCAAGGAGAACCTTTCCGCCGTGTACGCCGAGAGCCTTCGGGGCCTGATCGCCCAGTTGCGCGGCGACATCAGCCGGCCGGACATGACGGCCGTGATCGGGCGCCTGAGCGACTGCCTCAATGGCAAGAGCCACTGGGACGGCGTGCGCAAGGCCCAGGCGGAGGTGGCAGCCGCAGACCCACTGGTGGTCATGGTCGACACCGACGACCTCAACGGGCCACGCAACGCTCTTCACTACACGAAGGACGGATACAAGACGCTGGGCCAGCGTTTCGCCGACGCCGCGATCAAGCTGACCGCCTCAGGCGGCGCGGCAAAGGCGCCCTCGCAGAAGCTGAAGAAGGATGACACGATCGTCTTCCTCGGCGACTCGATTACCGCCGCCGGGGTCAGGCCCAAGGGATATGTGACGCTCACGGGCAAGGCGATCGCGAAGGCGTATCCGGACCTCAACGTCAAGGTCATCGGCGCCGGCATCAGCGGCCACAAGGTGCCCGACTGCCAGAAGCGACTCGACCGGGACGTCATAAAGAAGAGCCCGACGATCGTCCTGATCTACATCGGGATCAACGACGTCTGGCACTGGAACCACAACAGAGGCACGAAGAAGGAAGACTTCGAGTCCGGGCTGCACGACCTGATCAAGCGGATCAAGGCCGCCGGCGCGAGAGTCATTCTCTGCACGCCGACGGTGATCGGGGAGAAGACCGACGGCACGAACAAGTTCGACAAGATGCTCGACGAGTACTCCGACATCAGCCGCAAGGTGGCCGCCGACACCAAATCCCAGTTGCTTGACCTGCGGAAGCTGTTCCTGGCCTACCTGAAGAAGCACAATACGAAGAACGCGGCCAGGGGAGTGCTCACCGGAGATACCGTTCATCTGAGCGAGAAGGGCAACCAGTTTCTCGCGGGCCTCGTGCTGGACGCCCTGAACGTGCCGCAAACCGCCCCAAAGGAGAAGTGATTCCCCCAACGGTCACTCAAGCTCGCAGTGTGAAAGGAAATCCCAAATGGCAGGACGGACAGGGAGTTGTCCCGCGCGAACGAGAAGGCTTGCCGCTTACTGTGTTCTTGCTCTGGGAGTGCTGCTGACAAGTGGCACGCTCGCAATTGCCCAGGAGCCCAAACCCCTGGGGCCGCCTCCCGATCTGACCAAGGGAGGCAAGCTGGAAACGACGGGTTTCTATCACCTCGGTCCGACGGGCGCCCAGGGCCGCATGTACGTCAAGGACTTCATGACCACCGACGCCCGCCAGATCCTCATCATCAAGATTAACCCCGGCTCGCCGGCCGCCGCGGTGCTCGAGGTCGACGACGTAATCCTCGGCATCGGCGACAAGCCCTTTGCCGGAGACGCCCGCAAGGCCTTCGGCCGGGCCATCACCGAAGCGGAGAAGGCAGAGAACAAGGGCATCTTGAAGCTGCTGCGGTGGCGCGATGGGAAGCAGAAGGTTGTCTCGGTGCAGCTGCGGGTGATGGGCACGTTCAGCGACACTGCCCCGTGGAACTGCCCCAAGTCGAAAAAGATCCTGGACGAGGCACTGCGGTATCTCACGGTGAAGCAGAAGGGGAAATGGAGCCGGTTCTCTCTGGAGGCATTGGCGTTTCTGGCCTCCGGCAAATCCCAGTACATAGACCTGGTGCGGGAGCACCTGCACGAGGCCAAGTGGGCCGGCCCCGACGCCAAGTGTGGAAACCACGCGTGGACCGCGGGCTACCGCAACCTGGTATTGACGGAATACTATCTGGCCACCGGCGACAAGTACGTCCTGCCGGCGATCCGGGAATACGCCGTGAAAACCGCCATGGGCCAGAGCGGCAGCGGCACCTGGGGCCACCATTTTGCCTCGCCGAGCATGAACGACGGCAAGCTGCATGGCCGCCTCGGCGGCTACGGCGAGCTGAACTCGGCCGGCCTGCCGTGTTTTCTCTCGCTGGTGCTGGCCAGGAAGTGCGGCGTGAAGCACCCGGAGGTCGACGCCGCCATCGGCAAGTCCAGCAGCTTCTTCCGCCAGTTCGTCGACAAGGGGACGATCGGTTACGGGTTCCATCGGCCGAGCCTGGAGCACTACAGCAACGGGAGAAACGGCGATTCGTCGAACGGGAAGAACGCTAATGCCGCGGTGGTGTTCAGCCTGCTGGGCGACCGCGGCGCGGCTCGCTTTTTCCACAAGATGGTAACGTCGTCATACGACGAGCGCGAGTACGGGCACTCGGGCAACTCGTTCCATCAGTTCTGGGGCGCGCTCGGGGCCAACTGCGGAGGCCCCAAATCGGCGGCGGCGTTTGCCAGGGAATTGCGGTGGTATTCCGCACTGGTCCGGCAAGCGGACGGCAGCTTCGCGCACCAGCCGTTGGGGGGTACCTATGGCGGAGGCGCCTTGAGCGCCACCGTCGCCCACGTCCTTGCCAATGCCCTGCCGCTGCGAAAGATCCACCTCACCGGCAAGGGATCGGACCCCAAGACATGGCTCGACGACGCCGAGGTCAAAGAGGCCATCGACGCCGGCAGATGGCGGCTGGCCGACTACGACAAGATAAGCGCCGATCAATTGATCGAGCGGCTCGGCAGCTGGTCGCCGGGGGCGCGCGAATGGATCGGCGAAGCGCTGGGCGAGAAGAAAGGCAACTTCACGCCGCGGTTGCTGAAGATGCTGGCCGAGGGCGACAGTTACAAGCGCGCCGGCGCCTGCACCGCACTGGGATATCAGCGGCAGCGCGCCGCGGCGGCGGTACCGGCCCTGTCCAAAGCGCTCTCGGACAAGGATTCAACCGTCCGCGTCACGGCCAGCTACGCATTGATGCGGATCGGCAAACCGGCCCGCAAGGCCGTGCCCGACATGCTGAGGGCGGTCCTGACGACGAACGAGGAAGAGTCGATGCGGCCCACGCAACAGGCGGTGGCCTACGCTCTCGGCCACAAACCCGGGGGGGCCGCCCCGCTGTATTTCACGGGTATGTTTCCGAGCTGGCCGGAGGGCGAGAACCCGCTGGATGGACTGGATCGTGAGCTGCTCTACCCTGCACTCACCAAGCTTTTGAGACACCCTTCGGCCCGGGTGCGCGGCTGCGGGGCATACGTCTTCCAATATTTCAGTGCCCAAGACGTGGGCATCATGGCACAGGACATCTATGACGTCTCCAGCATCCTGGCCCCGGCCTTTGCCATGTTCAACGACCTTCCCCGCAATCACGGCCTGGATCTGATGGCCAGGTATCGCTTCGAGGAGGGGGTCCCGTTATGTCTGGACACATTCGAGGCGAAGATGTGGGGCCAGCAGATGCGGTTTCCGAACCGCTTTCGGGTCCTGCAGAAATACGGCGGCGCGGCGAAATCCGTCTTGCCAAGGCTGAAGGAGCTCAGGTGGGATCTCAGAACGGGGGACAACCGCAGCCTTCTGGAAGAAACCATCAAGGTAATCGAGAGCGACAAGAGCCCGGCAAAACTCACCAGTCTCGCTGATCTTGTGGACAGGCGCCTTGCCCGCGAGCTCGCATCGGCGAAATCAAAGAAGCAGCGCATTGAGCTGTGCCGCAAGCTCATGAAGGACAATCCGGACGACTACTTCCTTCAGGCGGCCGTGCTTAAGCAGCTCGTGTCGATGCTTGGGGCGGCGGCTTTTGACGATCTTCTAGCCGCGGTCGTGCACCGGGACGAGAGGCTCCGCGCGACGGCGGTCAAGCTCGCCGCCGAACTGCCCGGGCCCGACGTGACCGCCAAGTGGGTCAAGCAACTGGCTGCTGCGCGGGGCGAGAAACCGGCGGGGATTCTGGATGTCCTGGCCCGGCGCGGCGATCCGGATACACTTTTGGTGGTGGCCGGGTACCTGAAGCACGACGAGGAGGTCGTACGAGCTGCCGCGATCGAAGCCGCCGGCGCCCTTGGCGGCGAGAAGGTGCTCCGGCAGTTGCTCAGCTTCCTGGCCGGGGCCGAGGGCCGGAAGGAGCGAGCAGCCGCCGAGAAGGCGGTTGCGGCGGCATGTCGAAGCGCCAAGAACGCCGAGAAAGCCGCCGCGCCCGTTATGGCGGCTCTTCCGGAATCCACGGAGACGGCGCGGTGCTCACTGATCCGCGTGCTCGGACAGCTTGGCGGCGCCAAGGCCCTGGCGGCGGTGGCGGCGGCCGCCGGCGACGAAAGCGAGAGCGTGCGAAAAACGGCCCTGGAGGTGCTGGCGACGTCACCGGATCCGAAAGCCACCGACGTTCTGCTGGCGCTGGGGGAAAAGGCCCCGCGCGGCAGGGGCAAGGCAAATATCATCTCGGCCTGCCTTCGGCGCGTGATAACCGGGCGGGTTCCTGCCCAACAGCGGCTGAGTATCCTGGACAAAATACTGGCCATGGGCGACCACGGGCGCAGTTCGCAAACGGCGCTCGACGAGCTTCCGTGGTTGCCTTCGGCGGGCTCGCTGCGCATGGCACGGTCGTGGATGCGCAAGCGCGATAAGCGCTACGGCAACACGAGCGAATATGCGGCCAAGGTAGCCGTTGCTATTGCTCAGGGCATGGACATGAGCGACCGGAAGCAGCGGCAGGCCGCCATCGAGGCGGTCAAGGAAGTCATCAGCATCACGAAGAACAAGGAAACATCCGCCGCCGCAAAGGCATTCATCGCACAGCACCGCAGCGCTGCGGATGGCTGACCGTCCGGGAGGTGTCGATTCAATGCGACCGATAACGATGCGAGTATGGGCGGGGATCTTGTCGTGGGCTGTGCTTTCGGCGGCGGCTGCGGCCGCGGACCTCGACGTCAAGGTAACCGCCAACACCCCCCGCCTCATGCCCTACCAAGTCTTCGAGCTCACGTTTCAGCACGACCGGAAGTACAAGCACCCCACGTGGGACGTGTCCATCGACGTTACGTTCACCTCGCCGGGGGGCGGCAAGAGCAAGGTCGGCGGGTTCTTCTACGGATCGTCGCGCCCGCAGAAGCCGAAGGTGCGGCAGTGGACTGACTCGCGCGGCCGCCGCAGAACCAGCGCCGACTGGCCGTGCGACCCGGCGGACCTGTGGAAGGCGCGGTTCGCCCCGAGCAAGCTGGGCGACTGGACGTACCATTACATTTTCCGCAACAAGGCGGGGGAGGCCGCTCGCGGGCGCGGGCGCTTTCGCGTGGTCAAGGGCAGGGCCAAGCCGCGCGGCTGGCTGCGGATCAACCCGAAGAATCCTGTTCGCTTCATCTTCGAGGACGGCACGCCGTACTATCCGATCGGTTTCCAGGACGGCATCTTCGACAACAACCACAACGGCTCGGCGATGGACTCCTCGTCTATGGAGGGCCCGTTCCGCCCCGACCCGCAGGGGCGCCGGCCCAAGCCCCCCGCCGGGGCGCTGTTCGCGCGCGGGCCGTCGATGAACCCGCAGAACTGGGACGTCCACTTCGGCCGCCACTCGCGGGCGGGCTTTAACATGTGGCGGTTCAGCCCGCACAACTTCTCGATTCCGGTCTTCGACATTCACTACGACGCCAAGAGCCCCACGCCAGCCCGCATCCGCTGGGAGCAGGCCCGCATGGTCGACGAGATGCTGCGGATGACGCGGAAGTACGGCATCCGCAACTTCTACGGCATCTTCGGTTTCGCAAAGTGCTTCAACAACGAGCACGACAACGCCGCCGGCATGGCCAAGGTCAAGGCGATTGTCAAATACTCCGTCGACCGATGGGGAGCGCTGGTCGACTTCTGGGAGATACTCAACGAGCAGAAGGCCTCGGCCGAGTGGTATAAGATTGTGGTTCCGTACCTCAAGTCGATCGACCCGTACCACAGGCCCGTCGCCACGAGTTGGCAGCGGCCGGAGCTGAAGGAGATCGACATCAACGCCCCGCACTGGTACGGGCGCGAGGGCGAGCTGACGAGCGACCGCACCACCGCCGGCCGCGCCGCACGCGACAAGCACCACCGCAAGCCGGTTGTCTACGGCGAGCAGGGCAACGGCGGCGGCAAGACGGAGGAGCTCACGCCCAAGGGGATCGGCGGCGTGTGGGACGGGGGGTCGGCCAGGCGGATGCGCGTGCGGACGTGGACGGCCTTCTTCAACGAGATTGCCCTGGTCTTCTGGGAGACGTCGTACGCCAGGGACGGCCACCACATGAACCTGTGGATCGGGCCCCAGGAGCGCCAGTACGTCCGCGCGCTGCAGGACTTCGCCGGGCGCCTGGACGCAGGGATCGGCATGGTGAAGATCCCGCTCGGCGGAGACGTCGCAAAGCAGGTGCGCGCGTACGGCTTGCGGTCGGACAAACGGGCGGCGGTCTATCTGCACCACGTCGCCTGCGCGCAGTGCGCCGACCGCCGCGGGGAGCATCGCTGGGATCATGACCGCGGCCTGGTGCGCGGCCTGAAGGTCACCGTGGACGTGCCGCAGGCGGCCAAGGGTTACTGGTACGACCCGCGAAGCGCACGGATCCTCAAGCGGTTCGACGCGGCGAAGGGAACGCACACGCTGGCGGCGCCGCCGTTTGCGGTGGATTTGGCGCTGCTGATTACCGAGGGCGGGCCGCCGGACGTGGACGGCGACGGCAAGGCCAACGACGTCGACGACGATGACGACAACGACGGCGTGCCCGACGCCAAGGACGCCTTCCCGCTGGAGCGGGAGGAGTGGGCCGACGCCGACCGTGACCGGATCGGCGACAACATGGACGCCGACGTCAACGCCGACGGTGTTGCCGACGACCTCAACAAGAACGGCCGCCCAGACAACGCCGAGGACGACATCGACGGAGACGGCGTGAAGGGCGCGAACGCCATCCCCTGGGACGCATTCCCCCGCGACCGCAAGGAATGGCGCGACACGGACGGCGACGGCATCGGCGACAACGCGGATACCGACGACGACGGCGACGGCTGGACCGACGCCCAAGAGAAGGCCGCCGGCACCGACCCGCTGAACCCCGTGAGCTTTCCGGAGAAATAATGGGACAGGCTACATTCTTGACAAAAAAGGAGCCTGTGGGGCTGTTGAAAAAGCGTAAGGGACCCTTTGCTGAGCCCGAAGGGCTTAAATTCGTTAGCCCAGGGCGAAGCCCTGGGTACAGGGTCCGCCCATCCAGGCAAGCCCTGAAGGGGCGCTACAAGTTCTTCCTCTTCAAACTCCTGTGTCGCCCCTTCAGGGCTCAGGTCCCTTGGGACAGGATACCCGGGGCGTTGCCCCGGGCTGTTGAATCTGAGCCCTTCGGGCTCGGACATCTCACGCCCCGGTACTTTTTCAACAACCCCCCTGACCCCTTTTTTCAGCCGACTGAAAGGAGCTTTGGTTATGTTGAGTAATTCATCCCCGCGGGCGTGGCAGATCGCATCGGTTCTTCTGGTGCTGCTGGTAGTGCAGGCCGGCGTGCAGTCTCAGGCAGCGAACACCGACGAGACCAAGGTGCCGAAGTACACGCTGCCCGACCCGCTGGTCCTTGCCGACGGGAGCAAGGTCACCGACGCCGAGACGTGGCGGAAAAAGCGCCGGGGGGAAATCCTCAGGCTCTTCGAGGAGCACGTTTACGGCAAGTCGCCGGGCAAGCCCGAGGCCATGACCTTCAAGGCGATCTCGCCCGACGACAAGAAGGCCCTCGACGGCAAAGCAACCCGCAGGCAAATCCGCGTGCGCTTTACGGCCAAGAAGGATGCCCCGACGATGGACATCCTCATCTACCTGCCCAACGGCCGGTCGGGCCCGGTGCCCGCGTTCGTGGGCCTGAACTTCTCCGGCAACCATTCGATCCACAAGGACCCCGGAATCACGCTGTCGAAGCAGTGGATGCGAAAGAGATCCGGCGTGGTCAATAATCGCGCCACCGAAGCGTCGCGCGGCAAGGCGGCGTCGCGCTGGCAGGTCGAGCGGATTATCAAGCGCGGCTACGCAGTGGCCACCATCTACTGCGGCGACCTGGACCCTGACTTTCACGATGGGTTCAAGAACGGCGTGCACCCGCTGTTCTACAAGAAGGGCCAGACCGCGCCCGCGCCCAACGAGTGGGGCACGATCGGCGCGTGGGCGTGGGGCCTGAGCCGCGCGATGGACTACTTCGAGACCGACAAGGACATCGACCACAAGCAGGTCGCGGTGATCGGGCACTCACGACTGGGCAAGACGTCGCTGTGGGCCGGCGCGCAGGACGAGCGCTTCGCGATGGTGATCTCGAACAACTCCGGCTGCGGCGGGGCCGCCCTCTCCCGCAGGCGGTTCGGCGAGACCGTAAGCCGGATCAACAGGAGCTTCCCGCACTGGTTCTGCGGGAACTTCAAGAAGTACAACGACAAGGAGAACGATCTGCCCGTCGACCAGCACATGCTGATCGCCCTGATCGCCCCGCGCGTGGCGTACGTCGCCAGCGCCAAGGGCGACACGTGGGCCGATCCGCGCGGCGAGTTCCTCTCAGCCCTGGGCGCTGATGCGGTCTACCGCCTGCTTGGCACCGACGGCCTGGCCGCCAAGAAGATGCCCGCCCTTTCCAAGCCGGTGATAAGCACCATCGGCTATCACATCCGCCCGGGCAGGCACGACGTGACCGCCTACGACTGGGACCGCTACATGGACTCAGCCGACCTGCACGTGCGGAAGCTGAAGAAGTAGCCGGGGGCCGGTAGCCAGGGGCCAGGGCCGCCAACGACGCCGCCTGGACGTTCACGTGAAGGTCGGTTAGAATAATTGCGGGCCACGCCCATATGGGAGACGTCTCATGAGTGTACTATCCGCCATCGGCAACACCCCCATGGTGGAGCTGAAGCGCCTTAACGGCAACAGCCGCGTGCGCGTCCTGGCCAAGCTCGAGGGCAACAACCCCGGCGGCTCGGTGAAGGACCGCCCCGCCCTTTACATGATCCGCGAAGGCGAGGAGTCCGGCCGGTTGACGAAGGACAAGACCATCCTCGAGCCCACCTCCGGCAACACCGGCATCTCGCTGGCGATGATCGGCGCCGCCAAGGGATATCGCGTCAAGCTGACACTGCCCGGCTGCGTCAGCACCGAGCGTCACCACATCCTCGAGGCGTTCGGCGCGGAGGTCGTCCTCACGCCGGCCAAAGAGAGCACCGACGGGGCAATCAGAAAGGCCCACGAGCTGCTCGACCAGGAGCCGGACAAGTACTACATGCCCAACCAGTTCGTCAACCCGGCCAACGTCCTCGCGCACTACGAGACGACCGGCCCGGAGATCTTCGACCAGACCAACGGCGAGGTGGACGTGTTCGTCGCGGGCATGGGCACCACCGGCACGCTCATGGGCATCTCGCAATGCCTCAAGGAAAAGAACGAGAGGATTCGGATCGTCGGCGTCGAGCCCACCGAAGGCCATGCCATTCAGGGGCTCAAGAACATGAATGAGGCCATCGTCCCGGACATCTACGATCCGGCCCGACTCGACGACAAGATTACGATGGAGGACGGCCCGGCCTTCGAGATGACCAGGCGGCTGGCGACTGAAGAAGGCATCTTCGCGGGCCTGTCGGGTGGCGCGGCCGCGGCGGCGGCGCTCCAGGTGGCGGCCGACATGAAATCCGGCACCGTGGTGATGCTCATCCCGGACCGCGGCGACCGCTACCTCAGCACGATGCTGTTCCGTTCCGTCTGCGCCAAGTGCCCGCCGTAGCGCCGGCGCCTCAGCCGGGAACTAGGCTATGCATCTTCGGGGAAAAGTGAGAGCGATGTGTACGAATGCGTATCCGCATTTTGTGAAGATCCTCGTGATGCTGGCGGCTTGCGCCTTGGCAGCGCAATCGTCGCCCGGCGCCGAAGCTCCTCGCAAGGCCACGTATTCCAACCCCATTGTGCGCGGCACCTGGAGCGATCCGGCGGTGATTCGCGTAGGTGAAGATTACTATTCAGTATCCTCCACCAACAACTGGCAGCCCGGCATATCCATTCTCCATTCGAAGGACCTGGTACATTGGCGCTACATCGGCCACGCTTTTCGTTCCAATTCGCACGTGCGGGCCGGAGTAACAGGTGCCGGCATCTACGGGCTGGAAATGGGGTACAACCCACATACCCGAATGTTTCTGATCTACGCGCCGCTGTCCAATCGCGAGCTTTACGTCTATTATTCGCAAAGCCCCCAGGGGCCCTACCAGGTGAAACACCTCGGCAAGTTGGGGATCGATCCCGGTTTCTTCGCCGATACCGACGGCCGGCTGTATCTGGTCATGTATAAGGGAGAAATCTACGAGCTGAAGAAGGACGGGTTGAGCATCAAGCGGCTGGTCACGAAAATCGACACGAGCCGTTACAAGTTCTTCGAGGGGCCGGACATCTTCAAACGCAAGGGATATTACTACATCCTCTACTCCGACGGCGGCACGCGGCCTCATCAACCCAGCACCATCGAAACGCTCCGGGCCAAAGACCTGGCGGGCCCGTGGCAGCGCGATCCCAAGAATCCGCAGATGTTCTCCACCGACAACGGTGCGGCCTTGCAGGGCCCGGCGCACGGTACGCTCGTCCGCACCCAGAAGGGCCAGTGGTTCCTCACCTATCATGCCCACGAGTTGTCGCACTACAGTCTGGGAAGGCAACTTTGCATGGAGCCGGTGGAGTGGACGGACGACGGCTGGTGGCGGCCAAAGAACGGACGAGTCCCCAGTCTGGTAAACCGAAAGCCGAACCTCCCGGCGTGCGACTACAAGCCGGCACAGTCCGACGAGTTCGAGCAAAAGAAACTCCCACTCCAATGGTTCTTCCACTGCAAGCCGGATTTCAGCGGCAAGTCATGGACCCTGAGCGAGAAGCCGGGATGCCTGCGAATAAGGACCAAGCCGGGTGACATCAGCGCGGGGAAATCTCTGGCCAACGTGTTCTTGCAGCGAGTCACCCTGAAACGCTTCGAGTTCACCACCAAGGTCACCTTCGATGCGACGGAGGGCAGAGAAGCGGCCGGACTTCATATGTATCACGACCAGGGCATGAACTTCTGGCTGGTGACGACTGTGAAGGACGGCAAAAAGATATTCGAAGTGGGCAAGTACAGCAGCGCCCGGCGGAGCAGCCTGTTTGCCGCGGACAACACCCTCGGCGCCACCGTGCATTTGAAGATCGTGATCGATGGCCAGGAGCGGGCTACTTTCTATTACGGCGGGGATGGAGCCAAGTGGAAAAAGCTCGGCAAGAGCATCTATTTCGGCGACAGCTGGAAGGATCTGCGCAACGGCCAGAAGGGCGACCCGGATCTGGGATGGGTCGGCATCCGGAAACGAAACGCATGGTCGGCCGCGACTATCGGCGTATTCGCCGTGCAGGACGGGGCAAAACGATCCAAACACGCCGATTTCAGTCATTTTCGGGTCACTCCCCTGGCCCGGGCCAAGTCGCCGCAGCAGACCGCCCCGGTCGGTTCGCTGAGAGAGCTGCTCGATCTCACTTCCGTCCCGCGCGTAAAACCGTGGCGAACCCATCAGGCCAGCACGGGGCTGGTCGATTCGTTTCGGGATTACGGGAACTTCGTTCGGGAGGAGCCCGGCCGGCGTTACGTGCTGATGGACGTTAAGGGCGCGGGCTGCATCGACCGGTTTTGGTGCGTCTACAAGAAAGGGCGACCGGAGGAGGCCAACTTCGACCTGCTGGTATACCTCGACGATCCCAAGAAGCCCGTCATCCAGATGGATCTGAACGACTTCTTCACCGGCAAGCGCAAACCGTTCGTCGCGCCCCTGGTCGGCCGTTGCGGGTTCGCGCACCGACAATCCAGCTACTCCTACGTGCCGATCGCCTTTCGCAAGTCGTGCAAAGTTGTGGTCGTACCACGGGACGGCGACGAAAAGTACGGCTGGCGCACCTGGGAGGGCCGCCGCTATCTCCTGTTCTTCTATCAACTTACGTATCGCATTTGCTCGCCCAAGGTGCCGGTGAAGACGTTTAGCTGGCAGCTCGATCAACAGGAACAACGGGCCCTGGCCCGTGTGCAATCGATGTGGCAAAACGCGGGCAAGTCGCCGTGGCCTGCGGCTAAGGAAAAGTCTGACAAGAGCCATGCGGCAAACGTTGTGCTCGGCAAAGACCAAAGCGCCGTATTGCTGGACCATGCAGGGGCCGGAACGTTGCGAGAAATCCGTCTGCGGATCAAGGCCGACGACGATTCGGTCGAAACACGGCGCCGCCTGGCCGAATCGCTCTGGCTGGATATGACCTGGGACCAGCAGCAAAAGCCCCAGGTATCGGTGCCCCTTGGCGCCTTCTTCGCAGCGCCGGATTATTCCATCAATGTCCGGGGGCTGTGGTTGGGGTGCAGGGATAAAGAATACTATTGCCGTCTGCCGATGCCGTTTCGCCGACGCGCCAAGGTCTCCGTGCGTCTGACTCGTGCCATGGAAGGGCCCGTTGCGATCGCGGCGCGGTTTCGCTGGAACACACGTCCCCCGGCGGCTGACGACTGTCTGTTTCACGCTCGCCGCTACGATGTCTCCGACCCGCCGCAGGGAAAGAACCTCCTGGTTCTTGATGCCCGCGGCGCCGGACACGTGGTCGGCGTGGTCGTAGATCAACCCGGAGACGTGGAGAGTGACGACAGTTGGTTCATCGACGGAGAGACGACGCCCTCGATAGTCGGCACGGGAACGGAAGACTTCTTCTCGTTCGCTTGGGGCCTGGGCGACCTTCAGGCGCTGCCGATGCACGGAGTACGGGTCCCCTTTGGCCCGGCGTCGAAGCGGGGCCAGAGAACCGACACGGGATGCTGTTATCGCTTCCATCTGCCGGCCGCGTATCCTTTCCGCAAGTCGCTGCGGCTGACGTGGGAACATGGTTCGGGCAATAAGGACCGCGGCCGATACAGAGGTATTGCGTACTACTACTTGTCGCCCCCAAAGGCGAAATAAGAGGTTCTCATCCCGAAAAGTTAGTGAGGCCAACTTGAGGCTCGTTTACGGGCCTTTGGCCCTTGGGGGTTTATACCAGGGCTTTTAGCCCTGGTATGCGTGGAGCGACTACCCTATCCTCCTTTAGCCCGCTTGAGCGGGCTTACCGGCAGCGGCGGCTTCAGCCAGGCAGATCCCCGCCTGAGGATAAGCCCGCTGAAGCGGGCTAGAGAGGAGGGGTGTGACGACCGCTGCCCCGGCCTAGTGCACTGTCAAGGTCGAAAGTATGGGTGGCACAGCCCCCTGGGGGCTGTGTTCCACCGACTGCTTCAGCGCGAACACGGCTGGACAAGCTCCCGGCGCGCCGGGATGCCACCCACAGAATCAATCTTGACGGTGCACTAAAGGGCCGGGTCTAAACCCCGACTTCGTCGGGGCAAAGGCCCGTGAACGGGCCTGTTGCCGAAAAGAACCACCAACTTTTCGGGATGAGAACCTGTTTTGAGGAGTTACCCATGAAACGACGTTACTCTCGCCCCCTGGCGCTGGTCACGGCCGTATTCTGTTTCCTGATGCTTACCGGCGCGCAAGCCCCGGCCGACACGCAGGCCGAGCTGGACGCGGCGATCAAGAAAATCGACATGAAGCTCTACGAGCAGTCGGAGGCCGATGTCCGCGCGTGGCTCGATGCGCGGATCGAAAAGTACGGCGACTTCGGCGTCTACCCCGATCTGCTGGGCCACGCGCGGGTCGAGGGCGACCGGGCCCACTTCAACTTAAGCCGCGGCGGGATCTGTGACGCCGGGGCCCAGTTGTTCCGCGCCTACGAGATGCTCGGCGACAAGAAATACCTGGCCCAGGCGCTCAAGACGGCCGATGCCCTGCTCGTGGTGCAGCAGCGCAACGGCCACTTTGCCGGCGGATCCCACACCGTCGACCGCAAGGGCCGCGTAAGCGTAGGCGGCGACCGGAATTATGCGCGGATTCAAGACGGCAGCCAGTTCCGCCCCTTTGCCTACGTGCTGTACGCCTACCGCCATACCGGCGAGCAGAAGTACCTCGACGCCGCCAGGCGGTGCGCCGACCTGTTCGTCAATCACATCCAGGATCCCAAGTACGGCTGGTGTGGCGACGCCTACAACGCCGGCGCCCTGAAGCGCATCAAGCACTATCAATCCGACGGAGGGTCGTACAACGATTACGCCACTACCGACCCGATGCGGATGACGATCATGATCTATCACGTGACCGGCGATAAGAAATATCTGAAGCGTACGGCGAAGATCGGGCAGTGGATGTTTGATACGCAGCTCGGCAAGGGCAAGGTCCGCGGCTGGTGCCAGCAGTACAAGGCCGACAACCAGCCGGCCAGCGCCCGCGGTTTTGAGGGGGCCGTGATCGGCCCCAGGACGTTCAACCGGTTCATCAGCCCGATGCTCACATGGTTCTATGGGATGACCGGCAAGGAGCGTTATCGCAAGCTGCTGGCCGAGAGCTACACCTGGCTGAAGGCGCAGGAACATCCCGACGATCATCCGCGAGGCGGCGGTTGGGCCTACCAGTACCTGCCCGACGGCTCGGAAATCTTTACCTCGGGAGGCAAGATCTATCGCTACGACAAGCCGAAGACCTGGCCCAAGGATTCCCCATCGTGGGTGGGCAAGTATCACCGGAGTAAGGTGCAGGTAGCCGACACGGAGAAGGTGTTGGCCCAATTGAAATCCGGCGGGCCAGATGCGCTGCGGAAGTGGTACAGCGGCCCCAAGAAGTACTCGCCGAAGCAATACCTCGCGGTCCGCCTGGCCGCGGCCCGGCGCTGCAGCGACGAGGAATTGGTGGTTCCGCTGCGTGGCAAGAGCCTCAAGGAAGGCCAGAACGGGTCTGTGAAGGGCAAGTATCTTCAGCGGGTCCGCCGGCGGCTGGCCCGCCCCGATGCCCCTGGTTTGCCGCCGAAGGGGACCTTGCACAATCGCGCGGGTCTGGACCGGCAATCGTGGCACTCGATCCACACCTGGAACGAGCCCTATCGCCCGCCCTACGGCTGGGCCCAATGGCAGTACGTCTGGGACGTGCGGCTGGCCACGGGCAAGATCGACCCCGACACGGCCGTAACCGGCGGCCGCGGCCTGGAGGTGATGCACTACTGGCCGCGATGGGACGTGCAGGGCGACTGGACCACGCGGGCCGTCGAGGTCGAAGACTGGATGAACGTACCGTTGGGAGCAGCCGAATGAACGCCCGGCGACATCTTTTGCCGGAGAACGAGGCTGGACAAGTGACGTCCGCGGGGATGCATAACCGTCAGGCCCGAAGGGCCGACAGAACGCAGGCCTTCTTTCACTCCCTGGGGGTTCCATTATTGGGGGTGACCCGGTTCCGGGGGCTCACGCACCCCGGCTACAATCTGACGGCCCTCTGGGCCTGTCCCTTGACTCTCAAGGCATATCCGGGGAAGATAGGACATCAATTGCAGACGGCGAACCTATGGCATATCTCGAAGTCAAGAAGGACGGCAAAGTTGTCAAGCGGGAGCAGGTAGAGCTTGACCAAGCCCACCCCACCTGCCGCGTTCGCGTCGGCAGCAGCAGGGTGCACGTGGCCCTGGGGGAAGTTAAGCAGGTCGGCAAGTTCGAAGTGGCCCTGGTGGACATCCCGACGGCGGACGCCGTGGACAAACAGGAACAGCTGCGGCTCGGCCCGCGTGATGCCGCAGCCCCCGACAACCTTCCCCAGATCGAGGGATACCGCGTCACGGGGCATCTCGGCGAGGGGGGTATGGGCGCGGTGTGGCGAGCGGAGCAGTTGGGCACGCAGCGCGAGGTGGCCCTGAAGCTGCTGCACGCCGGAAAGTTCGGTTCGCAGAAGGCCCGCATCCGGTTCGAGCGTGAGGTGGCGCTGGCCGCCCGCCTCGAGCACCCCAACATCGCCCGCGTCTACGACAGCGGCCTGCACCACAACGACTACTACTACGCCATGGAGCTGGTCGACGGCGTGCGCCTCGATGACTACGTCAAAACCAATGTCTTCTCGCCGAAGGCCGTCCTCGCCCTGATGCAGGACGTCTGCCAGGCCGTCTACTACGCCCACAAACAGGGAATTATCCACCGCGACCTGAAGCCCTCCAACATCCTGGTGACGCCCGACGGCCAGCCCCACATTCTGGACTTCGGCCTGGCCAAGACGATCGAGCAGGAGGAAGACGCCATTCAGGTCTCCATCGAAGGCCAGACGTCCGGCACGCCGGCGTTCATGTCGCCGGAGCAGGCGGCGGGCCATCACAAACAGATCGACAGGCGGACGGACGTCTACAGCCTCGGGGTGATAACGTTCCACCTGCTGACGGGCAAGTACCCGCACGAGCTTAGCGGCTCGCAGTTCGAGATCATCCGCCGGATCGTGGAAACCGACGCCCGGCGCCCGCGAGACGTCTCGCCGAACATCGACAGGGAAATCGAGGCGATCCTGCTCAAGGCCCTGGCCCACGACAAGTCCGAGCGATACACCAGCGTGCGACAGTTGGCCGCCGACATCGGCAACTACCTGGCGGGAAGACCCGTGATGGCCAGGTCGCCCACGATCCTTTATCGCCTGCGAAAGGCGGCCACGCGGCAGCGAAAGGCGCTGGCGGTCGGCGCAGCCGTCGTCCTGTTGATTGTGGGGATCGGGATCTACGCCCGCAGCCGGATCGCCGGCAGTGAAGCGGAGCTTTCCGGGCTCAGGGAGCAACTGGCTGGACTTTCCGCCGAAAAGGCTGAGATCGAGGCCAAGTCGTCGCGAATCACCGCCGACAGTAACAGGATAGCCCTCCTGCTCAAGCAGCACGAAGCCAACGCCCGCGCGGGCGACGCCCAGTGGCAAAAGAAGCTCGCCGGCGCCAAAACGCAGGATGAAAGGGACGCCATTCGCGCAGCCAAGGCCAAGGAAGTTGCCCGGCGCCAGACCGAGCTTGCCAGGCTGCAGGGCGATCTTGCCGAGGGCAACAAGGAGCTCGTGGTCATCAGGAAGCGTCTTATCGACAACATCGCCAAGGCCAGGCAAATCGCCGGCTCGCTGAGGCCGGGCGGCAGGGCAGGTCCGCGGCCAAAGCGCCCACCCCCCCCGCCGCGGCCAAAGAAGCGCCCGCCCGCCGCGCCCGCGACGGCCGCCACGGAATTCATGGGCGACTGGCGAGGCACGCGGAGCGCACGGACCGGACAAGTGCCGATAGTCGCGCAGGTCATTGCCATCGGCGGCGGTCTGCACCGGGTGAACATTCTGCGGGAGTTCGACAGGCCTAGCGCTCCGGCAGCCGTGCTGACCGGCAAGATCGAAGGAGCGAAGCTGGTCCTGTCCGGCAGCAGCGGCACGGCCGTGATCGAAAACGGCAAGTTCGTGGGAACGGACGCCTCCCGTGCGTTCGAGATGAAAAAGGTGACGCGCATCTCGCCGACGATGGGGGCCAAGCCCCCGCCCGGGGGGATCCTGCTGCTGAGGCGCCACACGAGGGACCTGAACGCCCAGTGGAAGCCGGCCGAGGGCACGGGCCCCTGCAAGTGGAAGCTCCTGCCCGGCGGCGTGGTGCAGTGTGTACCCAACAGCGGATCGATCATCTCCAGGCAGGAGTTCGGCGACCACAGGATTCACATCGAGTTCCGCACGCCGCTCATGCCGACCAAGCGCGGGCAGGGGCGCGGCAACAGCGGCGTTTACGTCCAGGGGCGCTTTGAGATCCAGGTGCTCGACAGCTACGGCCTGGCCGCAAGCACCGACGGGTGCGGATCGATCTACAAAACCGCCGCGCCCTTGGTTAACATGTGCTCGCCGCCTCTGCAGTGGCAGACATACGACATTAACTTCACAGCGGCCCAGATGAACGGCGGCAAGGTCGTCAAGCTCCCCCGGATCACCGTGCTGCATAACGACGTGAAGATTCACGACAACGTGGAGCTGGCCAAGCCCAGCGGGAAGGCGGCGTTGTCCGGACACGGACCCAAAGGCCCGCTGAATCTGCAGGAGCACGGGGCTGCCGTCGAGTACCGCAACATCTGGGTGGTCGAGGGCGCGGGCAGGAAGGTCCTGCCAAGGCCCCGACCAGGGCCCCCACCGCGCGGGCCGGGACCGGGGCCGGGTCCGCGGCGCCCGCCTCCCAGGAGGCGCCCGCCGCCGCGGGAATAATCATCAGGAGCACTGCACATGGCTGAAGCAATCTTGAGAATTGTCGGCGCGGGCCAGGACCGGACTGTCCCCCTCAATCCCAGGGGCATGGTCATCGGACGCAGCAGCGATTGCGACATTGCCCTCGACGACGAGAGGGTCTCGCGCCGCCACGCCAGGATTTTCCAGGACCCGTTCCAGAGGTGGCTGATCCAGGACCTCGGCTCGCGCAACGGCGTGAAGGTGGACGGCCAGCGCGTGGACGTGTGCGCCATGATCCCCGGACAAAAGGTTCAGGTGGGACCCTTCGCCCTGCTGGTGCCGGAAAAGGCAGTCCAGATCCCGCAGGACCCGGAAGTGACCGACTCGATCACCGCATCAGTCACCGAGGATGCGGGCGCCAAGGTCGTGCGCGCCACCAGCCTGACAGAGGCGCGGCTGTCGCGCGGACGCCTTAAGCGCCTGACCGCCATCGCCGATCACCTGGTCGGGCTGTCGAACCCCTCGCTTCTTTACAGGGAGCTTTGCCGGAGCATTGCCCGCACCGGCGGCACGGCCGCGGTCGTCGTAAGGCTTGGGGAGTCGGAGGACCTGCCCCAGATACTCGCCTGCCACATCGGCGGGGGAGACGAGTATGCATCCCTGGACGCGGCGGGCGCGCTGCCGCTGTCTCGCCGCGTGATACAGGCGGTTCGAGATTCGAAGGAGGCGGTGATGGCCACCAGCGCCAAGGGGGCTGACACATCCCTGGACCTGACGATCATCGACGATGTGAACCCGCGGACGGTTTACTGCTGCCCGCTGATGGACATTGGCGGCCCGCTGGACGCACTCTACATCGACATGCCCGGCGACCAGGCGATGCCCGACACGTTCGACTTTTTCCAGGCCGTCGCCAGACAGGTGTTGCTCATCCGCAAGTCGCTGCTGCTGGCGAGCACCCGGGCCGAACACGAGGTGCTGGAGCATCAACTGACGATGGCGCGGGAGATCCAGTCGCAGCTGACGCCGCGAGACCTCGACCAGATAAGCGGCGTGGACCTGGGTGTGCATTACGAGCCGGCGATGTGGGTGGGCGGGGACTACTGCGACATCTGGCGGTTGTCCGACGGGCGTGTGGCCTTCGCGGTGGGCGACGTTTCGGGCAAGGGGCTTCCCGCGGCGATGGCGATGACGAGCCTTCAGGCGGCTTTGCGCAGCACGACCGCATTCTGCGACGACCTGTCGTCGATCGTCGAGCAGACCAACACGCTGCTGGGGCACAACCTGCCGGAGCAGATGTTCGTAACGCTGTTCCTGGGCCTGCTCCAGCCGGCCAGCGGTGAGCTTCAGTACGTCAACGCGGGCCACCTTCCCCCGGTGATAATCGACCCGCAAGGGAAGGTGTCGCTGCTGGACGAGGCGTCGGGCCCGCCAATCGCCGTGGCCGAGGGAGGTTTCAAAACCCTGCACAAGACGCTCACGCCGGGCACGGGCCTGGTGCTGGTGACGGATGGGATTACGGAGTCGACCTCGCCAGGGGATGAGCTTTTCGGCATGAACCGCCTGACGGAGGCGATTGCGGCGGACCCGGCCGGACCGGCGGCGCAGCTGGTTGAGCGGGTGGTCAGCGCGGCGGGCGATTTCCGCGGATCCGCCCCGCAGGGGGACGACGTGACCGTTCTGGCCGTGATAACCGCGGGCGGTGATTGACCCGCCTTCGTCCCCCTTTGCCGCAGGCGCACCCCAAAGCTGATGACGCCAGCGGAACGAGTGTGTATAATATACGTGAGCACAGGGAGGCGGTCTGAAAGCGGTCGCCTTTTTCATGCGCTCGCCCGCCTTCTTCCCGGCCAGCGCAGTGGCCGGGCTTTTCATTCCTGTCTTCCCAGGACGTTTATGTTTCCCGGCTCCCGGCTATGGACTCCGCGCATCGCCTCACCCTTGCCAGTCGCCCACGCCTGCGTATACTGTCTATTGGTAGATCAGTGCCGCCGCTGCGGCCAACGGGGCTGCAATTGTCCCCCATATAGCAGCAGATTGTGATTGCCGGCGCGCAGGGATGTGTGCAAATAGGCGTATAGTATTGCGGCGGTCAGCTAGGGCCGCTCTGCGCATCGTCCGGCATCGAGCCGGCAGGCGGGCCTTACCATGGGCCGCACACACGAGGATCGAGCAATGACTGAGCATCAGGATGAAGATCAGTTGCCGACCGCGAGCGACCCGGCCTCCGCGGACAGTCAAAACTCACGCCATGCAGTGCCGGGCGAAAACCTCCCCACCGATCTGCCCTCCCCCGGACAGACCTGGGGCAAATATCTCATCGAAAAGCAGCTCGGCGAGGGCGGCCAGGCGGTCGTCTTCCAGGCCTTCGATCAACTGGGCCCAGCCGGTCACGCAGCCCTCAAGCTCCCTCGCCGCCGCATCCCGTCAGAACAGTTCCAGGCCTGGATCGCCGGCGAGGCCGAGCCGCTCGTGAAGCTCGACCATCCCAACATCGTTCGGGTGCTGGATGCCGGCTGTGTCGGCGACACCCCATACGTGGCCACCCAACTCGTCCTCGGCCTGCCGATCGGCAGCTACGTCAAGAACAATCCACCGTCGCTTCGGCAGATTCTCGATTGGACGATTCAATTGGCGGATGCCCTCGCCTGCGCCCACGAAAACGGCATCATCCACCGGGACCTGAAACCGCGGAACGTCATAATTACTCCCGAGGGGGAGCCACAGATCATAGACTTTGGCATTTCCTCGCTCGTCGGCGCCTATGCTCCCGAGCATGAGACGGGCCTTTCCGGCAGCCCGCCTTTCATGCCGCCGGAACAGGCCAGGGCCGACCCCCAGGCCGACCATCGCGTGGACATCTTCGCCCTGGGCGCTGTCTTGAAGCACCTGATGGTCCAAACAGGGCCATACGGTCGGAAGGAAAACCGCGAAGATTATCTGCAGGCTGCCAGGGACGGCCAGGTCCAACTGCTGGATTGCGATGTAGGTCCACGGAAGCGCCGGGCCCTGGCCCGCATCGCCAACCGTGCCATGGATCCCGAGCCGGATAGCAGATATCGCAACGCGAAAGAAATGCTGCGCGCGCTTCGCCGTGTGCGGACTCGGCCCAGGTTCATCGCCGCCGCGGTCGGGGCTGTGGTGTTGGCAGCCGCCGTGGTCCTCGGTGCAATGGCGCTGCCTCGTGCGGGTCGGCCAGTGGCACCGACGGGCCCGATAAAAGCCAGTCTCGAAATCCACTTCCAGCGGGCCCGGCAGACGGGAGTGTACCAGGTCCTGACGGCCGATGCCGTGCCCCTTCACAGCGGCGACAGGATACAGATTCATGCCGAGTTCGACAGGATGCTCGTGCCGTACCTTGTTGGCGTCGACTCTGAGGGGCAGGTCCGGGTCCTGCATCCAGACCAGGGAGCCAAAGCAAAGCCGGTCAGAAAGCTCCAGTTTCCACCGGGAAGGGACGAGTGGCTGGAACTGACGCCACCGGGCGGAACCGAGACGATTATCCTGTTGGCGAGCGAGCGCCCTGTCGGCGACGTAAGCCAATTACAGGATCAATTGCTTTCGTATGGCCGGCCTCCGGTCCTCAGCGGCGACGGGCTGCTGGTTGTCAACGATAAGGGCGCCCGCTTCATCCCCGGGCCAAAGGAAAGAGGCCTCGGTGAGAAGACTGTGACCGTGGAGAAGGGTATGCTCGCCCGGCTCCTTGAGGGCGTCCCCGGTCAGTGGGCGGCCGTACGTGCCCTTGCCTTCACCCACGCGGCCCAGAAGAAGCCAACAACAGACACGGCCCCCTCTCATGAATAAGCAGATCATACCGTTGGTCCTCGCGGCTGTGCTGGCAGCGGACGTCTCTGCGCCGACAGCACAAGCACAGGACAGTCCAGGGCAGCTTAGCGGAACGACTAGTCAAAAGAGCGCAGCGGCTGCGGCAAAGAAGGTCGCCTTGATGACGGCCTACAGAAAGGCAGAGGCGCTCAGTAAGACGGGGAATTATGCCAAGGCTGCGGCCGAGTACGAAAAGGCCCTCGCCCTTGCGCCGGAAGTGTTCGGCCCTGCTGATCTCAACACAGCAGCTTTGATAAACAACTTGGCGGGGCTGTATCAGTCCATGGGTCAATACGCCAAGGCTGAGCCGCTGTATCTTCGAACTCTGAAGATTGAGGAAGCCGAACTAGGCAAGGACCATCCCGACGTCGCGACGAGCCTGAACAACCTGGCATCGCTGTATGAGGCGATGGGCCAACACGCCAAGGCCGAGCCGCTCTATCTGCGAAGCCTGAAGATCACGGAAGCCAAACTGGGCAAGGACCATCCCGATGTGGGCGACAGCCTGCACAACCTGGCGGGGCTGTACTGCGCTATGGGGGAATACGCCAAGGCCGAGCCGCTGTATCTTCGAAGCCTGAAGATAGATGAAGCCAAACTGGGCAAGGACCATCCTTCCGTCGCCGTGAGTCTGAACAACCTGGCATCGCTGTATGAGGCCATGGGCCAATACGCCAAGGCCGAGCCGCTCTATCTGCGATCCCTCAAGATATGCGAGGCCAAACTGGGCAAGGACCATCCCAGTGTCGCCGCGAGCCTGAACAACCTCGCGGGGCTGTACCAGGACATGGGGGACTACTCCAAGGCCGAGCCGCTCTATCTGCGATCCCTCAAGATATGCGAGGCCAAACTGGGCAAGGACCATCCCGATGTCGCCACGAGCCTGAACAACCTGGCGTCGCTGCATGAGTCCATGGGCCAGTACGCCAAGGCCGAGCCGCTGGTTCTGCGATCCCTCAAGATATGGGAAGCCAAACTGGGCAAGGACCATCCCCGTGTGGCCCTTAGCCTGAATAACCTAGGGGCGCTGTATGAGTCCATGGGCCAATATGCCAAGGCCGAGCCGCTCCATCTGCGAAGCCTGAAGATCTCCGAAGCCAAACTTGGCAAGGACCATCCCAAGGTTGCTGCGAGCCTGAACAACCTGGCGGAGCTGTACAGAGTGATGGGCCAATACGCCAAGGCCGAGCCGCTCTTTCTGCGAAGCCTGAAGATCAAGGAAGCCAAACTCGGCAGCGACCATCCTGATGTGGCACGGAGTCTGAACAACCTGGCGGGGCTGTACTGGTCCACGGGGCAGTACGCCAAGGCCGAGCCGCTGTATCTGCGAAGCCTGAAGATATGGGAAGCCAAACTGGCCAAGGACCATCCCGATGTCGCCCTTAGCCTGAACAACCTGGCGGGGCTGCATGAGTCCATGGGCCAGTACGCCAAGGCCGAGCCGCTGTATCTGCGAAGCCTGAAGATATGGGAAGCCAAACTGGCCAAGGACCATCCCGATGTCGCCCGTAGCCTGAACAATCTGGCATGGCTGTACGTGTCCATGGGCCAATATGCCAAGGCCTGGAACGCTGCCGAGCGGGGGACGAAGATTCTGCAAAGGACCCGTCTACGTTTGGGGCGGTCCGTCCTGGCAAGATCCGCGTTCTTCGGCGAACACAGCCGGGGCGACCTACTACCCTGCCTGGCCCTGAAACTGGATAAGAAGGTCGATGTCCTAAGACTCCTGGAACAGCAGCGGGCAATAGGGCTGCGGGAACTGCTGGCCGAGAGCAGGGCACACGCAGCTTCAACATTGACTGAAGCCGACCAGGCCCCCGTGACAGCAGCGATCGCAAGGATCAACGCCCTCCAGAGCGCCATCGAAAGAAGCACACGTAAGGGGCAATCGGTCGAGGCACTCCGCGCGGATTTGCAGCGGGCGGAGATAGCATACGACAATCTGATGGTAGAGGTCCGCAAGCGTCACGAGCACTTCGTTGCTACTGAGACTGCCCAGGCCGTTAGTTCCGAGCAAATCGTAGGGACCCCCGCGCTCGACGAAAGGACAGCCATTGTCGGCTGGGTCCAACACGGGGATTGGGCCTGGGCCTACGTCATCAGAACAAGTGGCGTCAAGTGGGTGGACCTGTCGAAAGACTTTGACTGCAAGGAGCAGGGGAAACTGCTCGGCCGCGTCCATTCGGCCGGATGGTACGCGAGCAAGTCGACGCTTTGGGCCGAGGATACCTTGAAGCTGTACCGCACGTGGATCACTCCTCTCGAAAAGCATCTTGAAGGCGCGCGAAAGCTGATCGTGATAAACCAGAGCTGGCTGGCGTATCTTCCCGTGGAGATGCTCCTGACGAAAGAGCCGCCCAAGGGCGAAACGGATATGTCCAAGTGGCCGTGGCTTGCCAGGAAGTACCAGATCAGCTACGCGCCGTCGGCTACGACGCTGGATATCCTCTGCCGTCAGCGGGCAAAGCGAAAAGGCAAAAAGTGGTCCCAGCCGCTCTTTGCCATGGCTGACCCGCCATTCAGCGAGGAGCAGTTGGCTGCGATGAAGGCTGAGAAGGCTACGCCGGTCGGTCCCGCACTTGCCGCCGCTGGGCCGAGCGATTCAGCCTTGACCCGCCTGCTTCGATTCGATGCTAAAGCTGTGCCGCGGCGTCTGCCCGGAACGCGGCACGAGGTACGGATGATCGCCGGCCTGTTGAAAGCGGATAAATCCTGCCTCCTGCTGGGGCCGGATGCGAGCGAGCGCAAACTGTTCGCGGCGAGCAAGTCCGGGAAGCTCAAGCAGTGCCGGTATGTTCATATCTCGACGCACGGTTTTGCCGACAGCGACCGGCCGGAGCTTTCAGGCCTGGTTCTGGCCCGCGTGCCGCCGGATAAGGACTACGACGGCATCCTTCAGATGCGGGAGGTGTTCCACCTTAAGCTGGAGGCCGACCTGGTGGTGCTGTCGGCCTGCCAAACGGGTCTGGGAAAGCATCTTGGCGGCGAGGGCATTCTGGGGCTGTCCACAGCCTTCTTCTTCGCCGGCACGCCGTCGATCGTGATGAGCCTCTGGAACGCACCCGACGCACCCACGGCCTTGCTCATGCAGCGGTTCTATCGGAATCTCAAGGCCGATCAGACCAAAGCCGCTGCTCTGCACGAGGCCAAGGCCTGGCTCCGCAATCTCACGCGAGATGACCTGAAGAAGCTCGGCCGGACGGATGCGAGTGTTGCCCGGATCACCCGCGGCCTGGGCGAGGCCGTGACAGCCCCCAAGGGCAAGCTCAAAGATGACAAACCCTACGCCCACCCGCACTACTGGGCGGCCTTCATCCTCACCGGCGACCCGCAATAGGGGATTGACATGAATGACCCGCGAAGAAAATGGCTTCTTCTCCGATCGCTAGTCGGTCTGATGCTCTTGTCGGGGATTGTCTCGGATGCTTGCGGCAAGGAGCCGGCTGTGACTACAGGACCCACGGATGCAGCTTCAAAGCCTGTTGCTACACAGCCCACGGAGCAGATCGAGAAGGCAAAGGCCGAACTCGAGGCTGCGACAGAACGAGGGGGGCAACTCTACAAGAATGGACGACACGCCGAAGCTGCTGTCGAATATGAGAAGGCACTCAAACTGGGTGTTGCAGTCCACGGAAAGAGCCATCACACGACGGCGCGCACCCTCAATAATCTTGCCTTTCAGCACGACAAGATGGGGCAATTGGCCAAGGCTGAGGCCCTGTATCTCAGGAGCCTGAAGGTCTATGAGACAGTGGGGTCTGCGTGTTCCCATTATGCCACGGCTATGGGCAACTTGGGGGCATTGCATAAATCCATGGGCCAATACGCCAAGGCAGAGCCGCTCTATCTGCGAAGCCTGAAGATCAAAGAGGCGAAACTAGGCAAAGACCATACCGAGGTCGCCCGCACACTGAACAACCTGGCGGGCCTGTACCAGGCCATGGGGCAATACGCCAAGGCCGAGCCGCTGGTTCTTCGGAGCCTGAAGATCTCCGAAGCCAAACTTGGCAAGGACCATCCCGATGTCGCTGTGACCCTTAACAACCTGGCGGTGCTGTACCAGGCCATGGGGCAATACGCCAAGGCCGAGCCGCTGGTTCTTCGGAGCCTGAAGATCAAGGAAGCGAAGCTTGGCAAAGACCATCCTTCTGTCGCCGTGAGCCTCAACAACCTGGCGGGGCTGTACTGGCACATGGGGCAATACGCCAAGGCCGAGCCGCTCTTTCTGCGATCCCTCAAGATATGGGAAGCCAAACTGCCCAAGGATCATCCGGATGTCGCCAGAAGCCTGAACGACCTGGCGGGGCTGTACTTCGCTATGGGGGAATACCCCAAGGCCGAGCCGCTCTATCTGCGAAGCCTGAAGATCTGGGAAGCCAAACGGGGCAAAGACCATCCCGAGGTAGCCGCAAGCCTGAACAACCTGGCGGGGCTATATGAGTCCATGGGCGAGTACGCCAAGGCCGAGCCGCTCTATCTGCGAAGCCTGAAGATCTTTGAGGCCAAGCTCGGCAAAGATCATCCCAAGGTCGCTGGGAGCCTGAGCAATCTGGCGTTGCTGTATGAGCACATGGGCCAGTATGCCAAGGCCGAGCCGCTCTATCTGCGATCCCTCAAGATCAGGCAAGCCAAACTGGGCAAAGACCATCCCGATGTCGCCGCGTGCCTGAACAACCTGGCGGGGCTGTACCAGGCCATGGGCCAATACGTCAAGGCCGAGCCGCTGCTTCTGCGAAGCCTGAAGATCATGGAAGCCAAACTGGGCAAAGACCATCCCAATCTCGGTTTCAGCCTGAACAACCTGGCGACGCTATACCAGTTCATGGGCGAACACGCCAAGGCCGAGCCGCTCCTTCTGCGATCCCTCAAGATATGGGAGGCCAAGCTGGGCAAGGACCATCCCGAGGTCGCCACGAGCCTGAACAACCTGGCGGGGCTGTACCAGGCGATGGGCCAACACGCCAAGGCCGAGCCGCTCCTTCTGCGATCCCTCAAGATATGGGAAGCCAAACTGGGCAAAGACCATCCCCATGTCGCTACGAGCCTTAACAACCTCGCATGGCTGTACGTGTCCATGGGGCAATACGCCGAGGCCTGGAACGCCGCCGAGCGGGGGAGCAAGATTCTGCAACGGACCCGTTCACGTTCAGGACGGTCCGTCCTGGGAAGAAGCGCCTTCTACGGGGAACACAGCCGGGGCGACCTGCTGCCCTGCCTGGCGCTGAAACTGAACAAGAAGGTCGATGTCCTGGAACTACTGGAGCAGCAGCGTGCAATAGGCCTGCGGGAACTGCTGGCCCAGAGCAGGGCACAGGCAGCTTCAACCTTAAGTGAAGCCGACCAGGGCCCCGTGACAGCAGCCATCGCAAGGATCAACGGCCTACAGGGCGCCATCGAAAGAAGCGCACGTAAGGGACAATCCGTCGAAGCATTCCGTACGGAATTGCAGCGGGCGGAGATGGACTACGACGATCTGATGGTAGAGGTCCGCAAGCAACACGAGCACTTCGCTGCTACTGAGACGGCCCAGGCCGTCACATCCGAGCAAATCGTAAAGAGCCCGGCGATGGACGGAGGCACAGCCATTGTCGGCTGGGTCGAACACGGGGATTGGGTCTGGGGGTACGTGATTCGCAGCAGCGGCATCAAGTGGGTGGACCTGTCGAAAGACTTTGACCGCAAGGAGCAGGGAAAACTGACCAGCCAGGTCTATTCGGCCGCATGGTACCCGAGCAAGCGGACGCTGTCGGCCGAGGATGCCTTCAAACTCTACCGCACGCGGATCGCTCCCTTGGAAAAACATCTTGAAGGTGTGCGAAAGCTGATCGTGATAAACCAGGGATGGGCGGCGTATCTTCCCGCGGAGATGCTCCTGACGAAGGAGCCGCCCAAGGGCGAGACGGATATGTCCGAGTGGCCGTGGCTGGACAGGAAGTACCGGGTCAGCTACGCGCCGTCGGCTACGACGCTGGATATCCTCTGCCGTCAGCGGGCGAAGCGCAAAGACACCAAATGGCCCCAGCCGCTCTTTGCCATGGCCGACCCGCCGTTCAGCGAAAAGCAGCTTGCCGCGATGAAGGCTGAGAAGGCTGTGCCGGTCGGGCCCGCACTTGCCGCCGCTGGGCCGAGCGATTCAGCCTTGACCCGCCTGCTTCGATTTGATCGCAAGGCTGTGCCGCAACGTCTGCCCGGCACGCGGCACGAGGTACGGATGATCGCCGGCCTGTTAAAAGCGGATAAATCCTGCGTTCTGCTGGGGCCCGATGCAAGCGAACGCAAACTGTTCGCCGCGAGCAAGTCCGGCCGGCTCAAGCAGTGCCGGTATGTTCATATCTCGACACACGGGTTTGCCGACAGCGATCGGCCGGAGCTTTCAGGCCTGGTTCTGGCCCGCGTCCCGCCCGACAAGGACTACGACGGCATCCTTCAGATGCGGGAGGTGTTCCACCTTAAGCTCAGCGCCGACCTGGTGGTGCTGTCCGCCTGCCAGACGGGCCTGGGGAAGTACCTAAGCGGCGAGGGCATTCTGGGCCTGTCCACAGCCTTCTTCTTCGCCGGCACGCCGTCGATCGTGATGAGCCTCTGGAACGCACCCGATGCCCCCACTGCCCTGCTCATGCAGCGGTTCTACAGGAACCTGAAGGCCGGTCAGACCAAAGCCGCCGCCTTGGGCGAGGCCAAGGCGTGGCTCCGCAATCTGACGCGAAGCGAACTGGCCAAGCTCGGCCGGACGGATCCCCATGTTGCCCAGATCACCCGCGGCCTGGGCGAGCCCGTGACGGCCCCCAAGGGCAAGCTCAAAGATGACAAACCCTTCGCCCACCCCCACTACTGGGCGGCATTCATCCTCACCGGCGACCCGAGGTAGGACAGGCAAACGATCAGCCCGACGAGCGCCCGTTCGGCTGGGCTCACCATCAAAGATAGCCGCTCCGACGGCCAGCCCAGCGAGCGCGGTCGCTGGGCTTGGCCGGGGAGATTCGGTGGCAAAATCTGGCAACAAAACAGGGCAACCATTGGTTGCCGATTTGGGGTCGGAAAAAGGTGGTGGGCTATAAGTCCTTGTACTGCAATGTCTTAGGTGTGGCCTCGGCATTGGGGTCGGCCGGAGGGGTGTTGCTCAGGGTTGCGTTAGTGTTGCCGGCTGATTTGGGTCTGCTCCGCTACGGTTCGGCCTAATGACGGACCGGCCGAAGGGCCAGCGACGTCTGGATCGGGAACGGGCAGGTGCAGCCGGAGCTGGCCTCGGGCACGATCACGAGGCCGCCAGCGGGGATGATGTTGATCCAGCAGCCCGGCCGGCTGGCGCCGGTCAGGGACGAGTGCTTGCCGGTCTTAAGGTCCGTCATCTTGACGGTGGTGCCGCGAGCGAACAGGGACAAGGCAGAGGTGGAGAAGGTTCCACATCCTCCGCCGTTGCGCTTCCAGTTCCAGTTCGCCACGAGCTTGCCCGTTCGCAGGTGATATGCGGACTGGTAGATGTAGATGGTTTCGCCCACGATGGCGGGATGCTGCGTGAGCTCGCCGTGGCTGCCGCCGATGGCGCCGTCCTTCGTGGGCACGTGCGTGATCTGCCAGAGGGGCTTCCCCGTTTCGGCCGCGAAGGCGTGCAGGTCGTAACGCGTGCGCTTCTTCTTGTTCACGACAACAGTCTTTGAGCCGGTTAGGAGCAGGACTCCCTTGGCGCAGCTCAGGAAGATCGTGTGCCGCATCTCCAGGCTGACGGGCGATCGCCACAGGATCTTGCCCGTGGCCACGTCCAGCGCTACCAGGTCCGCGCCCTGGCCGAGCAGTGCGTCCTGCTTCACGCGGCCGGAGGCGATCTTCCTGGTCTCGGCATTCGCGCTTTGGACGAAGTAGACCTGCCCTTGGCCGGCTTGTCCGCCGAAGCCTTGGCGGAGGCGGAAGGTCGACGAGGCCGGCGGAGCTGCCGCAATCGCGGGATTGATAATCACGCCCTTGCCGCCCGTGTAGGTCCACAGCCTCGCGCCCGTTCGCCGGTCGTAAGCAAACAGCGAATCGCTGCAGATCACCGGCTGGCCGCCGCCGTACGCGATCTGCCACGAGGACGGGCTGAACTTCCACCGGGATGCGCCCGGCCTGGTCGCGCTGCCCAGAAGGGCATTGCCCACACAGGCAACATAACCCCAATCGGTGTTGTCCGCCGGCACGGCAAACGTGCGGGCCTTCCGGCCGGTCTGTGCGTCCAGGGCCAGGCAATCTTTCCCCGCGGCGACATACAGCCGCTCGTCCGTCGCAGCCATGTTGCCGCAATTCTTGGGCGCCGCCGCGCGGACGGAATCACCCAGGTCCTGTTCCCACAGCACCGTGCCGTTGTAAGCATCCATCGCAGTGATGTAGTTGTTGCCGGACATGAACACCCGCCCGTTCTTGTACAGCGGGGCGACGCCTCGGTTGTGGCGGTCCACCATCTTGACGGGCCCCGGCCGCCCAAACCACTGGACGGTCATGTCACCCTGGGTAAGCAGGTCTCCGCTGCACGCAGTGTTGCCGGGCCCGGCGTAAAGGTGGCTCCACTCGCCCTGGCCCTTCAGCGGGCCGCGACGGACTATTCCCTGCTCGTCGAGGCTGAACATCGCAACTCCGCCGCACGGGCGAAGGACGCGCAGCGCCTCCGGCCGCGAACCGGCGAACGGTTTGCCGGCCGCCAGGGCACCGTGGACGACCAGGTTGAACAAGTAGTCCGTGTAGGGCAGCTTGTCGAGCCGGCCGTGGTGCACCACCACGCGCCCGTACAGCCCGGCTGCGTCAAGTGCCTTGCGCGACTCAGCGGCGTTCTTGGCGTCCGGCTCAACGCAGACGATGGTCAGTTCGGTCCTCTTGGCCAGCTCATAGGCCAATCGGCCGCGGGCGCTGCCCAGGACGAGGCAGTAGCCTTTGCGGATCCCGCTCTTCTCGATAATCGTCTTGGCGGCGTCGGCGTACGGTTTCTGGGCTGCGTCTTGGCCGTAGGGCCCGGCCTTCGTCGCAGGCGGCTTGACGTCGATGCCCTTAGCCTTCGCGGGGCCGAAGCAGTAGATCATTCCCTGGTCCGTGCCGACCAGCAGCCTGCCGCCCGCAACGGCCAGCGAGTATGCCTTGCCCCGAACCTCCGCCGACCAGAGCTTCTCGGCGCCATCCGCGCCGAAGGCCGCCACCCGGCCGTCTCCTCCGGCAAAACGCAGCGACTTCGTGCCGATTGTGGCGTAGGGATATTCGGTGAGTATCTGCTGACGCGCCGCACCGCGAACCTTTCCTCTCCTGGCCAACTGGCCGAGCGACGCGCCTTTGGGACGGCGCCCGGTCGGGCAGAACAGCTTGTCGCCTTGCACCTGGAGGTATCCCTGAGCGGACTCCCGAATCTGCTTGCGGGCCAGCCGCTTGCCCGTTCGGATGTCCACCGTGCCGTAATACACGCCCTGGTTCGGCCACAGCCCCGCGCAGAAATGCCCCACGTTGTCAACCACCGCCACGCCTGTGCGCACGGGCCAGAGGCTGATCACGCGCCCGTTGCCCGCGATGCGCACGTCCCGCTCGGCGAGGCGGATCTTCCAGAGCAGCGAGCCGTCGGCGGCCTTGAGGCAGTAGACATAGCCGTCGTCCGAGCCGACGAGCACCTTTTGGCCGTTGTCGGCGATGGTGGGCGCCAGGCGGACCGGGCCTTCGGTGTAGAAGGTCCACACTTCCCGCCCGGTATTGGCGTCGAGGCAATAGACCTTGTCGTCCGCGGACGAGCCGAAGTACACGCGGTCGGCGACGGCCACCACGTGGTACGCGCGGTCGTAGGTCACCCGCGGCGGGACGGTAAACTTCTTGTGGAACAGGTCCGCCTTGGCGGGCGGGGGCCAGGCGGGCTCGGGGGCCTTGCGCGGCTGGTAGGTCCATTGGCCCTTGAGCGGCAGCGACAGCGACGCGGCGGTCGTTCCCGAGCGGTGGTTGTCGTGCATGTAGGTGGGCCAGTCGACGACGTGCTGCTCGGCGGGTTCAATCCCGGCCGGCAGTTGCTTGCGGCCCTGGGAGCGCTTTTCGACCTCGGCTGCGGAAACGCAAACAGCCAAGGCAAACATGACACCGATGGATCCAACGCGAAACATACTCTCCTCCGAGCCACGAACGACGGCAATGACGGCAATACTGTGACGCAATTGCCCTGAATCCGCAAGACCGCTCTTGGGTGGTGCCAAAGCCGCCGATGATCCCGATACGCGAGGGTCCACCGGTCTGCTCTGCAAGGAACGGGTCTTTTATTTTCAACGGGCAAAGCCCGCATGGTCTTCTCCTGCGGCCTTTCAAAGGAACCGGCGGGCACGGGCTCAGCGGGGCGGGCCGGGCGGAGGTGACAAAAAAACTGTCTTTTTCGGGCAACCCTCGCTACTCTTTCCGGTTAAAGGTTAGATGTGCCAGCATGGCAACCTGATTGGTCCATGCTGTGCGGCCCTTTTGGGAATCACCAGAAACAAGGAAGCTGCCATGGCAAAGCCCATGATGTGTGTGATCCTGGTCGCTGCTCTCATATTGCCGAGCGCGGTGGCCCGCGCCGAGGGCAAGTGGGAAGTGACGCCAGCCAGCCAGGAAGCCTCAGCCCTTGGCCTGAAATGGCTGGCCAAGAATCAGGGCAAGGAAGGCAATTGGGACTCAAAGGATCTGGGGCTGGTATCGGTCGGGGCCCTGGCGTTTCTCTCTGCCGGCCATACCCCTGAAACCGGCAAATACAGAGAAAACGTCCGCAGGGCACTGGATTACGTGCTGCTCAACGCCAAACCGTCGGGGCTTCTGAACATTACGGGCAACAGGCGCGACATGTACAACCACGGCCTCAGCACGTTCGTGCTGACGCAGGCCTACGGGATGTCCAACGACAAGCGGGTGGGCTTGGCGCTGAAAAAAGCGATCAAGGTGATCGTAAACACCCAATGCCAAGACGGCGGCTGGGATTACATCGCCAAGCGCCAGGATCGCGGCCACGACCTGTCCATTGCGGTAATGCAGGCCAAGGCCCTCCGGGGGGCGATGGATATCGGTGTCCACATCCCCGGCCAGAGCGTCAAGTCGGCCATCAAATCGGTGCAGGGCTACTACCGCGCGACCAGCAGCACTGCCGACAAGGAAGCCGAACGGCACGGCTGGCGTCATGAGAAGGCCAAGTTCCCGGGGCGATTCACATATAACGGCGGCAACAGCACCACGGCGATGGCCGCAGCCGGCGCCGTCTGCCTTCAGGAATACGGCAGATACGATGACTTTCGGATCTTTCGCAGCATACAGGCGGTGATGGGCGATATTGGGCAGCGCATGCAGGTTAAGCCGGGACATGTGCCCTTCGACGCCTATACGATGTACTACGTCAGCCAGGCCCTTTATCAGGTCGGAGGCAAGCAGTGGCGCGTGGGGTACCCGAAAATCCGCGACGCACTGGTGAAGAGCCAAAACCGTGAATCAGGGACGGGCCCCCGCGACGAGCTTACCTACGGCTCGTGGGCCGGCGGGCGCATCGGCGGCAAGCCCGGCCTGTTGTGGGGCACGTCCGTGGCCGTCTTTTCACTCAACATCCCCAACCGTTACCTGCCGATCCTTCAGCAGGGAAAGCTCGGACTGGGGACCAAAACGGTGAAGGCTCCTAGCCCCCGTGCGGAGGGCAAGACTGTAGCCGGCCGAAATCCGGGGGTGGAAATCCGCCGCCCCGTCACGATAAGCAACGGAAGAACGGAAAGGCGATAACTGAAGAATGAGCTTCCTTTCAGGTACGTTTCTGATAGGCCTGTTCGCGGTCGCCGGCCCGATAATCATCCACCTGCTAAATCGCAGACGGCGCCGAACCATCTACTGGGCCGCAATGGACTTCCTCCGGGAAGTGGTCAAGCGCACCCGCCGAATCCTGCAGTTGCGTGACATACTGCTGCTGGTGCTCCGCACGTTGGTGGTGCTTCTGTTCATATTCGCGATGGCCCGCCCATACTGGAGCGCGGGAGAAAGTGCTGAGGCCGGCGACCGCCCGATGCATGCGGTGCTGGTAATCGACAACAGTCTGTCGATGGGGTACAAGCAGGGTAACGACTCGCTGCTGGACCTGGCCAAGGTCAAGGTCCGCGAATTCATCGAGGCCCTGCCCTCAGGCTCCGACATCTCCATTATCCCGCTTTGCAGCGATTCCCGGTGGCACGCCCGAAACGTCTACGCCACCAAGGAAGACGCCGTAGAGGCCGTCAATCGCATCGAAATCGTCGACCGGGCCGCCCCTATAACCGCGGGCCTCGCCGAGGCCCAGAGGGCCTGCCGCTTGGCCAGTGACATTCCCACCAAACGCGTGGTCTTCATCGGGGACGCACAGCCCGGGACGTGGTCGCTGGACGGTGCCGAAACGTATCTGGAGGGGATTTCCGACATCCAGATCGTACAGGTCGCCCCCGCGGAGCGGACCAACACGTGGGTGGCCGACTTCAAGCTTCTCCGCGGGATCGCCGACACGGACTCGACAGCCGTGTTCCGCGCGACCATCCGGCACCAGGGCAAGGATCGCAACGGCGTTCGCGTCACGCTGAAGATCGACGGCAAGGTAGTCAATGACGACCACGTCCGCCAGGTGGACCTCATGTCCGGGCACGAGATGCGGCTGGATTTCAGCCACAAGTTCAACGTGGCCGGCACGAGCGCCGAGCCGCTGTTCGTCCCGGCAAGGCTGGAACTGTCCACCGACCACCTGGCGATGGACGACTATCGAGCGCTGATAGTCCCAGTGGTAGCCAGGACGCCGGTTATTTTCATCGACCAGTATGGGTCCAACGAACGCCCGGACGACAACCTGTTCGGCGAAACCTCGCGCGTTCGCAGGCTGCTCAGATCGCAGGCTCGTGGGCCTCTGGGGCGCAAGCAACTGGTCAGGCAGATTCTTCGGACCATCAACCAGGTCACTCAGGACGACCTGAAGCAAGCTCGCCTGGTGGTCATCGCCGGGGTCAAATCCCCGTCGCGCGAGGCGGTGGCGCTGCTGCGGGAGTACGTGGAACAGGGCGGCAACATATTTCTGGCCGCCGGCGGCGAGTTCGACCCGGTCCAGTGGACCGCGGAGGCCTGGCAGGACGGGGGTGGGATTCTGCCGGCCCCGCTGTTGGCCACGCCCATCGGGCGGGTCCCCGACCCGAACCAGACCAGCCTGGCCAGCTTCAGCCTGGATGAATCGAGCATCATGGGCCAGGCCCTGTACCTGGACACGACCCCGGAGGAAACCAGCGCGATCCTCAGCACGCCACGATTCTTCAAGATGGTGGTTGCGGACCTGGCGACCGCCCGAAAGGCAATCTCCAAGGACGAACGCAAGCGGATTCAGCAGCAACGCGAGTGGCTCATCAAGTATGAAGCAAACGAAAAGCTTTGGGCTGACGCGGAGCGTGCGGGCAAGCTGTCTGCCGAGGAAAAGAAACGGCGCGATAACGATCGCAGTGCGGCCGCCGGCACGGCGCCTAATTGGCTTGCATGGCGCAATCCGCTCGCCCGAGATACTGCGGAGATGTCAGTCGACGAGCTGGTCAAGGCCACCCAGCCGCGGGTGCTCGGACGATACGACAACGGCCATCCCTTCGTCGTGCAACGTGAGATCGGCAAGGGGCGCGTCGTCATGCTCACGTCGGGCCTGTGGCCGAGCTGGAACACCCTGGCCCTGGAGAACAGTGTGCTGTTGCTGGACCGGATCATGCGATCGCTGCTGATCCGCTCGCTGCCCGATCGGACGTTCGGTCCGGAAAGCGAGATCCTGATACCGGTAGCGGCGGTCGATCAGATGGCCAATTTCACGTTGCAGACCCCCAGTGACACTAAACCGCGGCTGCAGAGCGTCGAGGCCCTCGGGCCGCGGAGCTACGGACTGTCTCTCAGGTCGGTCCAGCAGCGAGGGTTCTACCGAATACAACGCAAGGGCGAGGGCGAGGGCAAGAAGGGCTCCTGGACCATATTGCTGGCGGTTAACGGGCCCGCGGAGGAGAGCGAATTGGCATCGCTGACCGAAGCGAGCATCCCGGCACAGATCGGCGAGACCAACATTTCCTGGGTCGAGGCGAACGAGAAGATCAGCCTGGCCGGCAAGACCTATATCGGTCACGATTTCTGGAAGGTCCTGATGTTCCTGGTGATGGCGTGTCTTCTGCTGGAAATGGTCCTTCTGACAAGTTGGCGCCTGGCGGCCCTGCCGAAGGCTCCCGCACCGGGTCAGGGCTCTGGCGACCAAACCGGCAAGATGCCGCCGGAGGCAACGCAATGATGAATTGGCTCGGAAACCTTCTTGGCATCGAGAGCCTGGAATCGATCGTGGAGGTCCACGTGCAGTTTGCAGCCCCGTGGGCACATAATCGCCCGGCGCTGGTCCTGTTTGCCTGCGTGGCTCTGGCAGCACTTTCGGTTGTTTTCTACATTCGGTACCAAGGCCTGAAGAAGGGTGCCGGCATCGGCTTGGCTATCTTCCGGGCATGTCTTCTGGCGCTGGTGGTATGGATTCTCGCCAGCCCCGAGGTAGCCATGACCCTCAGGCATACCCCTCGCCCGCTGCTGCTGATGCTGTTCGACGGTACGGACAGCATGAATATGCGGGATAAGCTTTCGGACGAGTCGCAGGAAGCGATTCGCGAGGCCCTGGGTGACGAGGCGCTGCAATTCCCCAAGGACAAAGGCCCCACCCGCCAGGACCTGGTCCGCGCCGCCCTTCAAAGCAACAAGCTCAACTTGCTCCAGAAGCTCGCCGAGAGATTCCGCCTGCGGGGCTATGTCCTCAAGCAGCAGGAGGAGTTCCCCGACCAACCGGACCAGCCGGCCTACGCCCTCGACCAATCGGACCAGGTGCGGGAAATCCTCATGCCCCAGGTGGACTCAGACCGCATCGATGCGGCTTCGGTCGCGCGGCACCTGGCCGATTGTAACGCGAAGGTCACGGCGATAGGCGAGGCCCTGGACGACCTCAGAAGCCGCAGCCGAAGCCATCTGCTCGCGGGAGTGGTCGTCATAAGCGACTTCGACCAGAACCGGGGCCAGCCCGCCTTGCACGCGGCCAAGCGGCTCAAGGTGCCGATCTACACGGTCGGCCTGGGGCCGCCCGAAGCCGCAGACGTCGCCATCAGCCTCCAGGCGCCGCTCGTCCTGAAGATGGGAGAGGAGACCAGCGTCACGGTGGTACTTCGTCAGAGCGGTCTGGACGGCCGGGACGCAGAGATCGAACTGCGGGCCAGGCGCCTGGGCACCGTCGATGGCACCGCCGAGGGCCAGCAATTCGAACGCGTCGCGCCCGTCACGATCGTCCCGCTGGACGGCAAGACTGTGACGGCCAGCATAATCTACAAGCCCCAGACAACCGGGCGGTTCACCCTGGAGGCCCGGGTCCAGCCGCTCGGCGAGGAGGTGCTGCAGGAAAATAACTCCGCACAGCGTGAGGTAATCATCCGCGACGAATCGCTGAAGCTGCTGTTCGTGGAATACGAACCAACGTGGGAGTGGCGGTTCATCAAAGAGGTTTACCATCGCCACCCGATGATCGGACCTGAAGGCTTCCGCACTTATCTCGATTCAGCCGACTTCTCCGTTCGGCGCAGCAGCGATTTGTTCCTCGAGACGCTCGTTCGCTCGCGGGAAGAGTTCTTCAGTTACGACGTAATCTTCCTGTCCGACGTGCCGACCAGGACCCTCTCGACGCATTTCCAGGAAATGCTGCAGGAATACGTCTCAAGGTTCGGCGGCGGCCTGGTGGTCCTCGCGGGCCCGCGGTTCGGGCCCAACGCCCTGACTGGCACAAAAATCGCCGATATGCTGCCCGTGGTGACCGGGCCCAGCGCCCGGCGCCGCAACCATGAATTCACTCTCCGCCTTACCGCCCAGGCCCAGCAGTACAACTTCATGAGTCTCGGCAACAGCGCCCACGAGAACGTGCAGGCCTGGGCCAACCTCAGGAAGCTGCAATGGTATCAGCCAAGCCTCCGTCCCCATCCGCTGGCGACGGTTCTGGCGGACCATCCAATGGACCGCTGCGTGGACGGCAAGACACCTCAGCCCCTCATCGCCGTCCGCCGCTACGGCAAGGGCGAGGTGGTCTACTTTGCCTTCAACGAAACCTGGCGACTCCGAAGGCTTTATGGGGAGAAATACTACAGCCAATTCTGGGGGCAGCTGATCTATCGAATGGGCCTCAGCAGAGCGCTGGGCTCGCAGAAGCGATTCAGGGTCAGCACCGACCGCCACGTCTACCAGGCCGGGCAGAAGGTCCACATCACCGTCGAGGCATATGACAAAAATTACGAGCCACTGGATGTCAACAGCCTTTCGGCCAGGGTGATCGCCCAACAGGCTTCGGGCGAGTCGAAGCCGTCGCAAACGAACGCGAGCATTCCGCTGTCCCGCGACAAGGTGATCTTCGAGACGTCCATACCGGTTTTCAGCACCGGCCTGCATCGCCTGCTGGTCAAGGACCCGATCACGGGGGAGGAGGTCGAGACGACCTTTAAGGTGGCGCCGACAACCGCGGAGGGACGGTCGGCCATCAGGAACATGGCGCTGCAGCGTGCGCTGGCCGATCACACCGGCGGCAAGGCGTACGAGTTACACGAAATTGGCAATTTGGCCACCGACGTCAAAGATCGTTCCATAGAGGAATTCAGCGAACGCCGCCTGCCGCTTTGGAATACGTGGCTGGTGCTCCTGGTGGCTGTGGGACTGATGATGGGCGAGTGGTTAATCCGTAAGCTACTGAATCTACAATGAGACAACTACCGAAAGTTAGTTCCGGGCTAGCCCGACTGCGGCTGTTTCGCTCAACACTGCGGTTCGGGATCATGGGATCGATGGTCCTCAGTATTCTGCTGTGGGCCCTGGTGGCTGCGTTTGCTCTGGATTTCTGGATCCGCATGGGTCGCCTGGAGCGGGGCATCGTCCTGCTCGCGGTGCTTGGCGTCATAGTCTGGACGGTCATCCGGTATCTCCTGCCCGCCCTAAAGATCCACGAATCAGACACGACACTGGCGGTGATGGTTGACAAAAGGCACGGCCTGCACTCCGATCTGGTCGCGGCCATCCAGTTCGACGATGAAGGCCGGCCTCAGTACGGCTCGACAGATCTGAGAGAAGCGGTCATCGAGCATACCGGACGGGCGGCAAGCGATGTGAACTTCCTGTCGGGGTTCTCGCCCAAGGAATTGGCTCTCCGCCTGCTGATGTTCCTCATCACGGCGGCAGTTTGTCTGCCACCCGCGGCGTATTACTCCGGCCATACCAGTGCATTCCTGAATCGCCTGCTGCTCGGCAAGGCCCGCTACCCCACACAGATCATCATCGAGAAAATTGTCTCGCCCGGTGCCCGCGTGCCCTACTCGCACCCGGTAGAGTTTAAGGTTCGCGTGGGCCTTCGCCCCGGTGCCGACATCGAGATGCCCAAATCAGGCCGGGTGCGGATCGAAGCCCTTACGACCGGCCTGGAAACCACCGTCGACCTGAACCCCGACGAGAAAGACCCGAGCCTGTACACCGGCACACTCAATCGCGTCTTGGACGACCTGTCCTACGTGATATACGTCGGCGACGCCGAGAGTGACCCGCAGAGCCTGTCGCTGATCCATCTGCCGCTGGCGGAACTGTCCATGAAGGTCATCGCTCCCGAGTATGCCCGTGGGAAGGTCCGGGCCCAACCGAAAAGCCAGCGACAGGTAGTCGTGCTTGAAGGCTCCCAGGTCATCCCGATGGTCACCGCCAATAAGGAGCTTAAGTCATGCACGCTGATCATCGAGGGCATTCTGATGCAGGCGAAGCGGCGCGCGGTCGAGCTCTCTGAGCAGCAGGAGGAATTCAGCGATACGGCCCGCGCCCAAAAGCTCACGGATGAAAACACCAAGCAATGGGTCACCCAGCAGGAGCAGGTCACCAACGGCCTGAACGGACTTATCAGCCTGCTCGAGGGCAACGAGCCATACACGGGTCTGACGCGTACTGCCGCCAGTGCTTCTGAGGCCGCCAGAAAGGCCTTCTTCGCCCAAGTTAAACCCCGGGCCCTGGACCAGCAGGGACAGGTCATCGATGCCCTGGAGAAGCTGCTGGAGAAGCTTCGCCAGCAGATCGAACTGGACACAATCAAACTGGTGGTACGCCGCGATAAGTCGTTCGTATCGGATAGCAAGACCAGGCAGGCGCCGGAGCTGGCCAAGGTCACCGAGATGGTGCGATTCCAGATCCAGGTCAAGGATGCCGATGGCCTGGGCCTTGAGAACCCAATCAAAGGCACCGTACATGTTTCTGCCGATATGCCCCCGCGGGTGGCCCTGGCGGCCTGGAGCCGGTTTGTGGTGCCCAAGGCCACGCCGGGGCTGTGGTACAGGGCTGTCGACGACTACGCCCTTCACAGCCTAGTGCTCCACCTGAGCGTCGTCCGGGCCGATGGCGAAGAGACGCCCCTGGCCCCCATTCCTCCCTTCGAAGTCCCCGAGCACAAGGACCGGCATGACGGGTCGTACGTGCTCCGCCTGGCCGATCTGAAAGCCAAGGACGGCAAGCCCATCAAGCTCCAGAAGGGCCAGCAGATCGTCGCCATTATGGAGGCTGTGGATTATCGCGGTGAGCCGGGCAAGTCCAGGTCGTCCGAGAAGTGGGTGTTCGAAGTAACCGACCAGGCCGGCGTTCTGGGGGCAATGGACCGGCTTGACGAAGAGATGGACAAGAAACTCGACGATATTCTCCGTGCCCAACTGGAGGCAGGAAGATGACCATGAAAAAACAATCAGTTTCGCGTTCGGTATTGGCGGCATTGGTACTGTTGGGGCTGCTCCTGCCTCTGTCCAACTGCGCGTTCGGCCAGGCGGCTGAGCAGGATACTCAGATCATCGCTCAGCAGCGCGCCCACCAGAAGCGCGCCCGGAAGCTCACAGGGGAACTGCTCCAGGGCGTTCTCCAGAAGCACATGAAGCAGCTGGAAGAAAACCAAATGACCGAGCTGCCGCTCTATGGCGAGCTGAAGAAGATGCAGAGTCGCGCCACGGACCTGGTCGAGAAGGAGATGACCGAGGCCGTCAACCTGCTCACCCAGGCCTATTCAGCCAAGGGCGACGAGCGGACCAAGCTCTATAAGGCCGCCCACGAAAAGATGCACCAGATCCTGTTTAAGCTGCTGGCTGAGCGGGAGCGTCTGCGCCTGCGCCGGCAACTGGCCGAGCTTGTCGAGCGAGTGCGATTCCTCATCAGCAGGCAGAAGCTCATCCACAGAAACACTCGGACCCTCAACGATGAGAACGAACGCGCCATTGCGACCGCCATCCAGTCGCAGAGGGCACTGAAGCTTCTTTGCATGAGCCTGGAAAAAGTTCTGCAGAGCGCTTTGGAGCAGCCGGAAGACCTCGGCGCCCTGGCCGCGGAAGCCGCACGAGTCCTGCGAAAGGCCGAGGTCGTAAACGCGATGACCAGCGCGGTAGAGCAACTGACACGCACCGACTTCGTCGAGGCCGGCAAGACCCAACAGACCATCATCGCCGGTCTTCAGCAAGTCATGGCCGCCCTTCAGATGACCACTCGCAGCGTTCTGATGCAGGCGGAGCGGCGCGTGATCAAGCTCCTTGAGCAGCAGGAGAAGCTGCGCGATACGGTCCGCGCCCAACAGTTCACGGATACGAAGGTCGAGCAATGGGTCGCCGAGCAGGGGAAGATCAGCGATGGGCTGAGCGGGCTGCTCATCCTGCTGGGAAGCAACGAGTCATGCTCGCGTTTGACGGATATCGGCACCGCTGCCTCCGAGGCCGCCAGAAAGGCTATCTTCGCCCAGGAGAAACCCCAAACCCTGGACCAGCAGGGACGAGTCATCGGCACCTTGGCGCAGTTGCTGGTGGAGCTTCGCTGGCAACTCGAAATGGAACGTGACCGCACGGCTGAAGAGCTCATGAAGCTCCATAAGAAGCTCCTGGCGACCCGGGACGAGCTCGTGGCCGTGCTTCAGAAGCGCGACACCGGCACCAAGGCCGCGGGGGCCGATAAGGCCAAGGCCGCCGGGGCAGAGGACGAGGCGCGCAAGGCACTGAGACGCATCGCAAACGACCGGGAGTTGACCAAGAGGGTGATCTCGCGGATACGTACGGCGGCCGATGCCGCTGAATCGGCCAGCCAGGCCCTGACGGCAAAGTCCGCCGAGAGCGACAAGAAGGTCCAGTTGAGCGGGCGGGCAATGCGCCACGCCATCGGCGAAGCCAGAGAAGGTTCCGCCAAGGCTTATCTCCATGCACTGACCATGACCCTGGGCGAGCTGAATCGGGCTTCCGAAGTGCTGGACCGCGCGGCGGCAGCCAGTCGGTTCCTCGGCCGGGAGCTCAAGGACGGCACGATCGCGCCCGACGAGATGGAGTACGCCTGCGAGGAGATGGAAAAGGTGCAGCTAATCGCCGAGAAGATCGCCGAGGGTGTCAAAGTCACGGCGCCTGATGCAATCCCGCATCTGAAGACGGCTGCCGCCCAGGCAAGGAAACTGATCGAAGAATTGAAAAAGCCCAAGCGGGATGCCAAGGCCACCGAGCAGGTCGCCATAAGGCTCGATGGCGTCGCCGCCGAAATCCGAAAGACAATGGGCAAGGGCGCCGTGACGCTGATAGCGGCCATCCGCAAGGAACTCGCCCTGGTTATATCGCTTCAGGGCGACCTGGACAAGCTGCTGGCCGTCTCCCGCCCGACCATGCAGAAGATCCGCGGCCTGGCAGACAAGGCCTTTGGCAACACTCCCAGTGTGGGCGCCGCATTGCACCGGGCAGCCGACGCCGAGCCGCCCGACGAAAGAGACATGCAGCGGTCCAGGATCCTGGCGGAAATGAAACGAGAGGACCTGGAAAGACTGCTCAGGGAAGCCGAACGACTGGCCCAACTGGCGAAGGAGCAGCAAGATACCGTGGAGGCCATCCTGGCAGCTGCGGACAAGTTGGACCAAACGCCTCAGCCCGAGACTGGGGACCTGGGAGAGGCAATGGCTGAGCACGCCGAGTCGCTCACCAAGGTCGGGGAGGCAGTACAGGATCTGACCGGCGGCGACGAGGTCGCCAATGTGCCGATCCGCGAAGCCGCTCAAATCGCCTCAACGCTGGGCCAGGGGGCGGAAGGCGAGGGTGAAGGTGAAGGCGAAGGCGAGGGCGAAGGCGCTGGCGAAGGCGCTGGTGAAGGCGCTGGCGAAGGTGCCGGCGAAGGTGCTGGTGAAGGCGCTGGCGAAGGTGCCGGCGAAGGCGCTGGTGAAGGCGCTGGCGAAGGTGCAGGTGAAGGTGCCGGCGAAGGCGCTGGTGAAGGCGCTGGTGAAGGCGCTGGTGAAGGCGCTGGCGAAGGTGCCGGCGAAGGCGCTGGTGAAGGTGCCGGCGAAGGTGCCGGCGAAGGTGCCGGCGAAGGCGCTGGCGAAGGTGCCGGCGAAGGCGCTGGTGAAGGCGCTGGCGAAGGTGCCGGCGAAGGTGCCGGCGAAGGTGCCGGCGAAGGCGCTGGTGAAGGCGCTGGTGAAGGCGCTGGCGAAGGTGCCGGCGAAGGTGCCGGCGAAGGCGCTGGCGAAGGTGCCGGCGAAGGCGCTGGTGAAGG